>OGGQ01000560.1_pt1 | contig 53811 bp, 43 predicted proteins | sample 1571191 | NCBI WGS metagenome assembly OGGQ01 (sample SAMEA2582061, study PRJEB24529) | metagenome | biome: Human gut stool | place: China | collected 2011
GGCTTCTTGAATATTTTAATTTGGAAATATTGTCTAACTTTTTGGGTTCAGTTCATTTTTGGAGAGAACCTCTCCTTTTTGTTTTTCTGCCCGTACAATGGGGCAAACCCTTCAAAATTGAACAAAAAACAGGGAAGATTTTCTATGTTATTTCTGGATGTATACCTATTGTCAGGGGGCTGGGAGTTATGTATAATGCAAGGGAAAGGAAATATTTTGTATACAAACAAATTTTAGATAAACAGCGAAAAGAAAGGGTGGCATTTCCATGACAGCAAAGACACATGGTTACATCACAAAAGAAATCGAACTGGAACAGATTTACCGTTTTATCCTGAGATATTTCGATCCCGAAGCAAAGGTAAACCGTTATGAAAACCGTTTCGGTGAAAGCAACGAAATGGCTGTTTACTTCACTTATAAGGGCGAGGAAAGACGTCTGTTCTCCATGATCTACAAGAGCCGTAAATTCTCCAAGACTGGCGAAAAGAAACGTCTGATCTTCTTGGATCTGGATTACTGGGGTCACAGCGTGGAAATCATGCGCTCCATCATTTCCTTCTTCAGCGGCTGGATGGACGAAAACGACTGCGATAAAGAAGGCCCTTACTACATCGACGAACAGCCCGACGGTGTGGTGCCTAACATCATCAAGATCACAAGAAAAGAACTGAACAAACGCATGGGCGGCATGGTTGTTATCATCGACGATGACGATGAGGAAGAAGAAATCTGATCTAAATAAGAGCAAAACCGGAAATTTCCTGATGGATGAGGAGATTTTCGGTTTTTTCTTTTGTGCGGATACTTTTTAAGGGCAATTTGTGTGTAAAAAATGGGAAAACCGTGGGATTTTTTGGCAGGCGCCTTGCTTGCAAAGGCTTTCGCCATTTGTTATACTGAATACTGGAAGCATATTGTTTTTTGTAAGAAGGGCGGTGGCAGTATGAACGAGGAGAAAGACATGCGGGCATTGATTGAGGAAGATTTGCGGCATAGTCAGGAAATTTGGGAATCCTATTCCCATGATAAAGAAAAACTGGGTGAATTGTTTCAACTGCTGCTGCTGCACTATGATGGAAAAATAGACGGCTTTGACGAAGATCTGTGGGTCATTCAGGATCGGGAGGACTGCGCCGATATTGCGGAAGTCTACCGGAAGAATATCCGGCACCTCTTGGAACGGCTGGAAGCTTTTCGAGACAACGGTTATTCCAATGAAGGACTTATGGAATACTATATCCGCAAGGAGCAGAAGGAAATCGACTACAGCGCGGACTTTACCTCTGTGCGCATTTCTCTGGGCATGGCAGACCTGCCTGCAAGGGAAAAAGAAGAAATTATGATGAAGCTGGACGAAATGGAAGAAATTTGTGCCCAAGTGGTTCCAAGAAGCAAAAAATGGGAATCCCTCAGGGAATACCTCATCTGGGTTTCCGGCAAAGAAGCCGATGTTGCCATGGAGATTCTGCCCCTGTTTTTCCGCATCAACGATATTATCACAAAGAGGCAGGAAGTATGATCAAACTCATTGTGTCCGATATGGACGGTACGTTATTGAACGACGAGAAACAGATAGATAAACGCATTTACAGCCTTTTGCCTAAAATGCGGCAGGAGGGCATCCGCTTTGTGGTGGCAAGCGGCAGACAGTACCCTTCCTTGGCAAGGGATTTTCAGGAGCATTTGCCGGAAATCACCGTCATTGCGGAAAATGGCGCATTGGTGATGCAGAATGAAAAAGAACTGTATTTCAAAGGCATGAACGAGAAACAGATTTCCCGTTGTTTGGATATCATAGAGAAATTGCCGGAAACAGAAGCCTTGGTATGCGCCAAGTACTGCTGTTATACGGAAAGTCAGGAGGTGCACGACCTCCTTGCCAGCCCCAAATTCCATTATGACTGTGAACTGGTGGACGACCTGTATAAAATGACAGAAGGGGTTACAAAGGTTTCTCTCATGGTTTACGGGAATAGTACCACACAGTCCTGTTATGACGCTATGCATCCCCAGATGCCGGAGGGAATGACGCTGGTCATTTCCGGTGACGCTTGTTTGGACACAGGCATCAAAGGAGTTACAAAAGGCAGCGCATTGGCAGCTTTGCAGGAAATGTGGGGCATTTTGCCGGAAGAAACATTGGTATTCGGCGATCAGTTCAATGACGTGGAAATGTTCGATCAGGCATATTACAGCTATGCCATGGAAAACGCTATGGACGGCGTGAAAGAAAGAGCCCGTTTTGTGGCAGGAAATAATAACAACGGCGCCGTTGTCGACACTATTTGCCGACTGACGGGTCTGACCATAGAAGGAGAACTATGAAAAAGATAGCGAGCTACGCCTTAGGGTGTAAAGTCAATCAGTATGAAAGCGAAGCCATCGCCGAACTCTTTGCGGAAAAGGGCTATGAAGTGGTTTCCGTAGATGATGCGGCAGATGTGTATATCATCAACACCTGTACGGTGACAAATTTCGGGGATAAAAAATCCCGCCAGCTCATCCGTAAGGTAAAACGCCAGAATGAAAACGCCATTGTTGCCGTTGTGGGCTGTTATGCCCAGACTGCGCCGGAAGAACTGGCGGCGGTACACGGTGTAAATCTGGTTATCGGTACCAAGGATAAGAGTAAAATTGTGGAATTGGTGGAAGACTATGAGGCAGAACAGGGCGTGCAGAATTATGTAACAGACATTATGCACGAGCGTGTTTTTGAACCTCTGGAAATCAAGAAACTGGCAAACCGCACCAGAGCGTACCTGAAGATTCAGGATGGTTGCAGCCAGTTCTGTTCCTACTGCATCATTCCTTATGCCAGAGGCCCCATCCGCAGCCGTCAGCCAGAGGATGTTATCGCAGAAGTGAAACGTCTGGCAGAAAACGGCTTCAAAGAAGTGGTGCTCACCGGCATCCATGTGGCAAGTTACGGCAAGGATTTGAAAACCATCACTCTCACAGACATCATCCGTCAGGTGCATGAGGTGGAAGGCATTGAACGCATCCGTTTCAGTTCCATTGAGCCAAACGTGGTAACAGAGGAATTTGCGGCGGCTATGGCGGAACTGCCTAAGGTTTGCGACCATTTCCATTTGTCCCTCCAGAGCGGCTGTGACAAGACTTTGAAGGAAATGAACCGCAAATACGATACAGAAAAATATCGTCAGGCGGCAGCCCTCCTGCGGAAATATCTGCCGGATGTGGCAATCACAACAGACATCATCGTGGGCTTCCCCGGGGAAACAGAGGAAGATTATCAGGCAAGCCGTGCTTTTGCGGAAGAAATCGGCTTTTCCAAAATCCATGTATTCCCTTATTCCCCCAAGAAAGGCACTCCTGCGGCGGCAAGAAAAGACCAGCTCCAAAACGCTGTGAAACAGGCACGAAGCCACGACCTGATTACCGTCAGCGACCGCATGACAGACGCCTTTTTGCAAAGCCATGTGGGCAAGGTCATGCCTGTGCTTTTTGAACGGTGCATTGGGGATGATGTCTATGAGGGACATACCACAAATTATATGAAAGTCCACGCAAGAAGCAAAAAAGACCTGTCTAACGTCATTGCAGATACCAAAATCCTCTCTGTGGCAGAAGAAATGGCTTTTGGCGAAGTGGAGGCATAAATCCCATTTTTTGTAATATTTATGTAAGGAAAGAACGGTTGCAATCCGTTCTGGTTTATATTATCATGGAAGAATAGAATTTGTTTGTAGGCAGCAAGCATGTGCTGTGGAACGGAGCGTGATACACATGAGCAATAACATCAATGAAACACAATATTTCGGCAGAACGGGCAAGGAACCCGAAAATGAAGCAAAAAGAATTCTGATTTCCGTCAGCACGGCACTGCGGGAGAAGGGCTACAACCCTGTCAACCAGATTGTGGGCTATATCCTTTCCGGTGACCCCACTTATATCACCAGCTATCTCAACGCCAGAGCCATGATCCGTAAACTGGAACGTGATGAACTGCTGGAAGAATTGGTAAAAGATTATCTGGACAGAAACGAATAAGAAAGAGGCATCAATTTGCGTATATTAGGTTTGGACTTCGGTGACAAGACCATCGGCGTGGCAGTGAGCGATCCTTTGGGCTGGACAGCACAGGGCGTGGAAATCATCAAGCGGGATAACCCCCAGGAATTTAAAAAATGCATGCGCCGTCTGGCAGAAATCATCGAACAGTATCAGGTGGACACCATCGTTTTGGGCTATCCCAAAAATCTGGATAATTCCGAAGGGGAACGGTGCGAGAAAACAAAGGTCTTTGAGGCGAAAATCAAAGGCAGATTCCCCAAAATCCCTGTGGTGCTCTGGGACGAGCGTTTCAGCACCATTGCGGCAGAGCGTGCCCTGCGCATGGCAGACCTGAGCCACGATAAAAGAAAGAGCGTCATTGACAAAATGGCGGCAGTACACATTTTGCAGGGGTATCTGGACAGCAAGCAGTAAGCCCCCAGAAAGAAACGGAGAAGAACATGAGCGATATTTTTGAAGAAGCAGAAGAACTGGAATTTGAAATCGTGACCATGACTGACGAGGATGGCACAGAAGTGGAATTTTCCATTATTGATAACGTAGCCAGCGGCACAGACCGTTACCTGCTGGTGGTAGAAACAGAAAAAATGGACGAGGATGAAACACAGGCCTTGATCCTCAAAGAAGTGGCCATCGACGCCAACGACATCACATATGAAATGGTGGAAGATGACGCGGAATTTGACCGTGTGGCAGAACTCTTTGCCCAGAAAGGCGAAGACTACGAAGTTTCCATCGACGACTGATTTTAGAATGGACAGGGTGGACGGCTCTCGGGCACCCTTTTCAATATATGTGCGGATAAAAAAGCGAACAGAAACGAAAAAGCAGAAACCTGCCTTTGGAGAAAAACGGGTCGTGAATTGTTTTTCAGGGAAGGACAGGATTGCCTGCTCTTTTTGTGCTTGTCTGAAAAAGGAGAAATAGACAGGTTTTGTTTTCATGTTTAAATCGGACTTTTTTACGCCATACTAACTTTTAGAAATGGATTACATAAAACGATAAAAAGGAGGTGTGTTTTTTGGCAAACAGAAGATCCAAGCCCAAAACAAGGCTGAAAGTCATCGCTTTGGGCGGTCTGGAGGAGATCGGGAAGAATATGACCGTACTGGAATACGGCAACGACATCATCATCATCGACTGTGGCCTGGCGTTCCCCGAGGACGATATGCTGGGCATTGACCTGGTCATTCCGGACATTACCTATTTGGCAAAGAACGTAGAAAAAATCAGAGGCATCGTGCTGACTCACGGCCATGAAGACCACATCGGCGCACTGCCTTATGTACTGAAACAACTGAAAGTGCCTGTATTCGGCACACTGCTGACACTGGGTCTGTTGGAAAACAAACTCAGAGAGCATAAAATGCTGGATAAGACCACACTGCATACCGTTGTGCCCGGCGAAAAAGTGAAACTGGGGGAAATGGTGGTGGAATTCATCCACACAAACCATTCCATCGCCGACTCTGTGGCATTGGCAATCCAGACCCCTGTGGGTATGGTCATCCACACCGGGGACTTTAAGGTGGACTATACACCCATCGACGGGGATATCATCGACTTACAGCGTTTTGCGGAGCTGGGCAGTCAGGGCGTACTGCTCCTCATGAGCGACAGCACCAACGCGGAACGCAAAGGCTTTACCATGTCGGAAAAGAATGTAGGCAAGGTATTTGAACGGATTTTTGAGGAAACACCCAGAAACCGTATCATGGTTGCCACATTCTCCTCCAATATCCACCGTATCCAGCAGATCATCAATGCGGCGTATATGTACGGCAGAAAAGTTGCCATCATCGGCAGAAGCATGGTAAACGCCGTAAAAACAGCGTCTGAACTGGATTATTTGTGGGTTCCGCCCCGTACCCTCATTGACATCAACGAAATCAAGAACTATCGGGATGAACAGCTGGTCATCATCACTACAGGCAGTCAGGGGGAAACCATGTCCGCCCTGTCTCGTATTGCCAATAGTGAACATAAACAGGTCAGCGTAAAACCCGATGATAAAATCATCATCAGCGCATCTGCCATCCCCGGCAACGAAAAGAACGTCATCCGCGTGGTCAATGAACTGCTGAAAAAAGGCGCAGATGTGGTATATGGCGGCATCGAGGACATCCATGTTTCCGGTCACGCCCGTCAGGAAGAACTGAAGCTCATGCTTGCCCTGACAAAACCCAAATTCTTTATGCCTGTTCATGGGGAATATATGCACCTGTCCAGCCACAGAGACCTTGCCATCAGCATGGGCATGGATAAGAAAAACATCTTTGTCAATAAACTGGGGGATGTGCTGGAACTGTCCAAAAACGAAGCCAAAGTCACAGGCACCGTGCCTACTGGTCAGGTCATGGTAGACGGTCTGGGCGTTGGCGACGTTGGGAACATTGTCCTTCGCGACAGAAAGCACCTGTCCGAGGACGGCCTCATGGTTGTAGTAGTTTCCATGGAAGAAGAAACTGGTCAGATCGTGGCAGGCCCCGACATCATTTCCCGTGGTTTTGTTTATGTTCGTGAATCCGAGGGTCTTATGGAAGGCGCAAGAGAAGTGGTGCTCAAAGCCCTTCAGGAATGCGAAGAAAAGAACATCACCAGCTGGAACTATATCAAGAACCTTATCAAAGATACTTTGAAAAATTATATCTGGCAGAAAACAAAGAGAAGTCCTATGATTCTGCCCATCATTATGGAAGTGTAAACTTGTTGCCCCGACTGTCAGCCAGTCGGGGTGTTTTCAAAAGGAGAGAAGAACCATGCAGTCCATTGGGGAAATCAAAGAAATACTGAACAGCTGTCCTGTGGAAAAACTGCCGGAAATCCTGCCGGAATTTGCCGCCGACAGCCGCAAAGGCGTCCAGAGCCTTGTGACCCGTTTCCAGAAAAAATACGAAGCTTATCTGGCGGAACTGGAGCGTCTGGAAACATTGCTCACCTATGAACGGGAGTGCTACGAAAAGGGTTTTGAACTGGTGGCAGGCATTGACGAAGTGGGCAGAGGCCCTCTTGCTGGCCCTGTGGTAGCGGCGGCGGTGATTCTGCCGAAAAACTGTAAGATTGCCGGTGTCAATGACTCCAAAAAGCTTTCTGCCCAGAAACGGGAGGAGCTTTGTGAAATCATCGAGGAACAGGCTGTGGCTTGGGCGGTAGGCGTGGTTTCCAACGAACGCATTGACGAAATCAATATTTTGCAGGCAACTTATGAAGCCATGAGAGAGGCTTTGTCCAAACTGGAAGTACAGCCGGACTTTATCCTTGCGGATGCTGTCACCATTCCCAAGATTGCAACACCCCAGAAGGGCATTATAAAAGGGGACGCTAAGAGCATTTCCATCGGTGCCGCCAGCATTGTGGCAAAGGTCACTAGAGATGCCATGATGGAGGGGATGGCGGAAATATATCCCCATTACGATTTTGCTTCTAATAAGGGTTACGGCTCTCAGAAACATCTGGCAGGTATTGCCCAGTATGGCATCTGTCCCATCCATCGCCGGACATTCGTAAAAAATTTCATGAAAGAAGATACCACATCCAAGGAAACAGGCAACAGAGGGGAACTCCTTGCCGCAAGGGAAATGAAGAAAATGGGTTATGAAATCCTCGCCCAGAATTACCGCAAACCCAGCGGAGAAATCGACATCATTGCCCAGAAAGACGGGATTTTGGTCTTTACAGAAGTAAAAACCAGAACGAGCGCCGCTTATGGCACCCCAGCAGAAGCCGTAGACCGCCGGAAGCAGGCGCACATCATCGAAACAGCTCTGGCGTATCTGGCAGAAATAGGGGACGCAGACAGGGACTGCCGTTTTGATGTGGCAGAGATTTTGGAAGAAAACGGAAAGAAATATTTCCGATACATCGAAAACGCCTTCGAGGCATAAAGGAGGAAGGAACTTGCAGATTGTAAAAAAAGGTGATGTGGAACTGATCACATTTGATAATCTGACCCAGACAGGCATGGTGAAACATGGCTTTACCACCCGTCACGGCGGCGTCAGCACAGGCTTTTACGGCACCATGAACATGGGCTTTTCCAGAGGAGAGGACAGAGCCCCCGTGGCGGAAAATTACCGCATTTTGGCAAGAGCGTTGGAGCTGGACGAAAACGCCTTTGTGGCAACCCAGCAGACCCATACCACAAACGTGCTGAAAGTGACAGCCAAGGACAAAGGATGCGGTGTCACAAAAGACAGAACCTATCATGATATCGACGGTTTGATGACAAATGAAACAGGTATCAATCTGGTGATTTTCGGGGCAGACTGTGTGCCCGTTTTCCTGCTGGATACCAAAAACAAAGCCATTGGTTTGGCACACTGCGGCTGGAAAGGCACTGCTGACCGTATGGCAGAAAAAATTGTACAGGAAATGATGGCGGCTTATGGCACAAACCCTAAGGATATTGTGGCGGCCATTGGCCCTTCCATTGGGAAATGTTGTTTTCAGGTGGACGACCCTGTGGTGAATCTGTTCCGCAAACAGATTGCCTTTGCCGACGACATCATTTTTGACGACCCCACAGAAGAAGGCAAGTACAAAATCGACCTGTGGGAAACCAACCGCAGACTGCTGGCGGAAATGGGCGTGGAAAACATCGAGATTTCTGGTCTTTGCACCATGTGTGACACAGAGCGGTTCTACTCCCATCGGAAAATGCGGGAAAATCGGGGTGTTATGGCTGGTGTTATGACACTGCTGTAAAAAGACAGAAGGGCGTGAAATTTGCGAATTTTGCGCCTTTTTCTTTTTTAAAGGGTGTTTGCAGGGGCTTTTGTTGTTCCGGCGTGGACAAGTAGACTTTTTTACGTAAAAATTTTGTGAAAAAGCCCGGAAATGTGGGAAAGTATTGTATGTACCGCCTTTTTTATGCTATAATACATAGAATGTGAAAGTGGGGGCGTATGCCCCCTTCTGTATGAAAATCAAGTAGTATGAATATAGAGTTGGAGGAAAACAAATGAGCAAACCCATCGTAGCAGTGGTGGGACGTCCCAACGTGGGCAAGTCCACCCTTTTCAACAGGCTGGCGGGCGAACGCATTTCCATCGTACAGGATACCCCCGGCGTAACGCGTGACAGAATCTACGCAGACGTAGAATGGCTGAATCACAAATTTACACTCATTGACACCGGCGGTATGGAAATCGGTTCTGAAGAAATCATCCAGAAACAGATTTTGCAGCAGGCGGAAATTGCTATCGAAACCGCTGACGTTATCCTGTTTGTGACAGACGTAAAAGCAGGGGTTACTGACGACGACCGTCAGGTTGCAAACAAACTGCGCCGCACCAAAAAACCCGTTGTGCTGGCTGTCAACAAAGTGGACAGCGTAAAGCGTGACACCATGGATATTTACGAATTTTATGAACTTGCCATCGGTGATCCCATGCCCATTTCCGCAGGTCAGGCATTGGGTCTGGGTGACATGCTGGATCAGGTGGTTGCACACTTCCCTGAAGACAGCGACAATCAGGAAGAAGACGACGCTATCAAAGTTGCTATCATTGGCAAACCTAACGTAGGCAAGTCCTCCCTCATCAATAAGATTCTGGGAGAGGATAGACTCATTGTCAGCAACATTCCTGGTACCACTCGTGACGCCATCGACTCTCCCATTGAAGTGGATGGTCAGAAATATGTGTTTATCGACACAGCGGGTATGCGCCGCAAGAGCAAAATCAAAGAAGAAATCGAGCGTTTCAGCATCATCCGTGCCGTTGCGGCTGTAGAACGCTGTGACGTTGCCATTTTGGTCATCGACGCCAACGAAGGCATCACCGATCAGGATACAAAGATTGCCGGCATTGCCCACGAAAGAGGGAAAGCGGCTATCGTTGCCGTAAACAAATGGGATTCCATCGAAAAAGACGATAAGACCATGAACAAATACCTGAAAGACATCGGCAATGAACTGGCGTACATGCCTTATGCACCCAGAGTATTCATTTCCGCTCATACAGGTCAGCGTGTCAATCGTCTGCTGGAACTGATTAAGACCGTAAACGAAAACCACGCCCTGCGTATCAGCACCGGTGTTCTGAACGAAGTTTTGATTGAAGCAACAGCTATGCAGCAGCCCCCTGCGGACAAAGGCCGCCAGCTGCGTCTGTACTACATGACACAGGTATCCGTAAAACCCCCTACCTTTGTCATTTTCGTCAACGAACGGGAACTGTTCCACTTCTCTTACCGCAGATATATCGAAAACCAGCTGCGGGAAGCCTTCGGTTTTGTGGGCACACCCATTCATTTTATCGTAAGAGAAAAAGGGGATAAGGATTGATATGTTTCGACTGATTTGTATTGCCATCGGGTACTGCATCGGCTGTATCCAGACGGCGTTCATCATGGGCAAGCTCTGCAAAACAGACCTGAGCAAAAAAGGCAGCGGCAATCTGGGCACCACCAATGCCCTGCGTGTGCTAGGTTTCAAAGCAGGAGCAGTCACATTCATCGGGGATATTTTAAAAGGGGTCGTTAGTTTCATCATTGCCAGATGGCTGTTCCCAGATATGGGCGTTCTGGCAGGGATTTATGCCTGCGCAGGTACCATTTTAGGACATGATTTTCCTTTTTACCTGCATTTCAAAGGCGGCAAAGGTATTGCTGCCACCATCGGTATGGTGCTGTGCATCGGTTTTACAGAATCCATGCCGTTGATGCTCATTTCCTTTGCCATCGGTATTGTGGCAGTGAAGATGTCCGGTTATATTTCTCTGGGCTCCATGCTCTTTTCCATCGCCATTGCCATTTGCGCCTTTTCTTTCCAGCTTCCGCTGGAAGGGGCATTGGTGCTGACAGGGCTGACCATTTTGGCACTGTGGAAACATCGGGCAAATATCGAAAGACTGCGTGCAGGCAATGAAAACAAGTTTACTTTGACAAAGAAAGTCTGAGGAAGGGGAGTTTGTTATGAAAAATGTAGCGGTAATCGGTTCTGGCAGCTGGGGCACAGCCCTTGCCATCATTCTGACCAAGTATGACCATCAGGTGAAGATTTGGGCAAGAAGTCAGGCGGCTGTAGACGAAATCAATAGCAAACACACCAACGAAAAATATCTTCCCGGCGTTACATTACCGGAAACATTGACAGCCACCACAGACCGTGAAGCGGCGCTGGAGGGGGCGGAAATCGTCATTTCCGCTGTGCCTTCCCGTGCGGTGCGTCAGACTATGACAGACTTTGCGCCTTATTTCAAAGCAGGCACTGTCATCGTCAATGTGGCAAAAGGTCTGGAGGACGGCAGTCTGCTGCGTCTTTCTCAGGTCATTCAGGAATGTGTGCCCCAGTGCGAAGTATGCGTGCTGTCCGGTCCCAGTCATGCGGAAGAAGTGGCAAGAGAAATCCCCACCACTTGCCTCATTGCTTCTGAAAATGAAGAAGTGGCAAAAATGGTGCAGAAAGAATTTATGAATCCCAAATTCCGCATTTACACCAGCACAGATGTCATCGGCGTGGAAATGGGCGCGGCTCTGAAAAACGTTATGGCACTGGCGGCAGGTATGAATGACGGTCTGGGCTTTGGGGATAACAGCAAAGCGGCTCTGATGACAAGAGGCATTGCGGAAATGAAGCGTCTGGGCATTGCCATGGGCGGCAAGGCGGAAACATTCGCAGGCCTTTCCGGTATCGGTGACCTGATTGTGACTTGTACCAGTATGCACTCCCGTAACCGCCGGGCAGGCATCCTGCTGGGACAGGGCAAGAGTCTGGAAGAAACACTGGCAGAAGTCAAAATGGTTGTAGAAGGTGTCAACACTGTACAGGCAGCTTGTCATCTGGCAGAAAAATATCATGTTGACCTGCCTATCACACAAGCCATCAATGACGTGCTGTTCAACGGAAAAGATACCCAGACAGCCGTACTGGAATTGATGACAAGAGAAGGAAAATCCGAATAATTCATACATAAAAAAGCCAGAATCCATAGCAAGGGTTCTGGCTTTTTTGATGTAGATTTTTTGCCTTATTCCCCAGTGCAGTGTCTGCCCTTTTCTGTCAAAATCGTCATGCACAGGGCAAAGACCAACAGCAGCACAGGATACAGCCCCATGGAGATTTTCTCCGATAGAAAACCGGACACCGGGGGCATGGTGGTACTGCCCAGATAAGAAATTGCCATTTGGGTACCCATGAGAGATTGGGAAAGTGATTTTCCGAATCGCTGGGGTGTGGCGTGGAGCAGGCTGGGATAAATGGGCGCACAGCCCAGTCCTGTGAGAATCAATCCCAGACAAAGGAACAGGTTATGGAGGGGCAGGAGCATCAGTATAATGCCTACAATGGCGGTGCCTTCCCCCAGACGCACCATGGCGTCATCGGAAAACCGCAGGGTCAGGAAGCCGCTGAAAAACCGTCCGGCAGTGATGCCCAGATAAAACAGGGAAATCCATTTCGCCGCAGTTTCAGCAGAAATGCCTCGCACAGCTACCATATAACTGCTGCCCCAAAGACCAGTGGTCAATTCCAATGCGGAATAGAAGAAAAACGCCGTCAGTGCGGCTTTGACACCGGGACGTTTCAGCAGTTTCCCCCACTGAGGTGTCTGGGGACGGACAGTTTCGCCGCCGGAAAGGGGCAGCTCCTGTTTTTTCCACAAAGGCAGGGACAGAAGCAGGATGAGGGTCAATGCCATTTGCAGGAAGGAAATGGTGCGGTAGCCTGCCTGCCAGCCCATGCCGCGGCTCAGACACAGCCCCATGATGTAAGGGCCGCCTGTAGCGCCGATGCCCCAGAAACAATGGAGCCAGCTCATGTGCTTTGCCTTGTAGTGGAGGGCAACGAAGTTGTTCAGGGCAGCGTCTACGGAGCCAGCTCCCAGACCGTAGGGGATTGCCCAAAGGCAAAGGGCAAAGAAGCTGTCGGAAAGGGAGAAACCCAAAAGGGCAAGGGCAGTCATGGCAACGCTGCACATGGTGACACCGCCTGTGCCAAACCGCTGGATAACCCGATGGCTCATAAGGCTGGACAGTATGGTGCTGGCGGTGATGAGAAAGGAAATGACGCCCCCCAGAGAAAGGGAAACCCCCAGACTTTCCTGCATCTGCGGCCATGCGGAGCCCAGCAGGGAGTCTGGCAGTCCCAGTGAAATGAACGATACATAAATCAGTGCCAGAAGCAGTGAAAACATAAAATACCTCCCAAAAAGTAAATAGGCTGTCTTTTTTGGAAAAACATCCCGTAAAAATTGTACTCTATTAAAATACCGCCGGAAAAGGCTTGATGCAATCAATATATAGACGTATACTATAAAAAAACGGACAGGAGGGGTAGTATGTCATTGGATGCCTGTGATGTAAACGTCAATCCCAGACAAATGGAACTGCGTCCCCATGGCACGGCGGATTTTCCCTGCGGCGGTTATGATACCCAGATTCGCAGTGGTGAAAAAGGCGGCGTTGCCTGGCATTGGCACGAAGAAACGGAAATATTATATGTAACGGAAGGCAGTGTGGAAGTATTCCTGCCGGACATGCGCTGGACCCTTTCCAAAGGCGAAGGGGCTTTCATCCATGCCAATGTGCTCCACAGCATACTGGCAGCAGGGGAAGGAGGCAAAATCCGTTCTGCTGTATTCCATACCAGACTTATCAGCGGCGGACAGGATACGGTTTTTCAGAAAAAATATATTGCTCCTCTGCTGGCTTATGGCGGCATGAAGGGGCTGCCTCTGACGGGGGAAGAACAGTGGCAGAAGGACATGCTGGCGGAAATCAAAGAAATCGTCCGCTTTCTGGAGAAAAAGGAAGAAGGCTATGAATGGGATGTGCGGGATACGCTGGGTCGTTTGTGGCGGAATCTCTATGCCCATACAAAGCCCGTAGAAGGCGGAAACAGCCGGAAAACCATGGATGCTCAGCGGCTCAAGAGCATGCTGGAATTGATTCAGAAAGAATATAATGAGCCTTTGGATTTGGCAAGGATTGCCAGAGCGGCAAATATCGGGGAGAGGGAATGTCTGCGGTGCTTCCATCGCACCATCGGCATTTCTCCTTTGCAGTATTTGCTGCGGTATCGTGTTTCTCAGGCGGCACTTTTGCTTAGGGAAACCAATCTGCCTGTGGCGGAAGTGGGTATGCGCTGCGGTTTTGACAGCCCCAGCCATTTTGCCCAGACCTTCCGCAAATATTTTTCCATTACACCCAGCGCTTATCGGAAAGGGAAGATTTAAGGGGGAAGAAAAATGCTTTTGGTGATGAAGATTGTATACGTCGTTTTTGCGGCAGTCATGGTCTTTTTTCCCAAAAAGATTTGGGATATATTTTACGGGAATTTCAGCAAGAACGCAGAGCCTAAAGACGCCATACTCATGGCATATCGCGCGGCAGGCATTGTGGCACTTGTGGTATTTATCATAAAAGGTATTTTGGGAAGTTAAGGGGGTAAGAGCCTTTTGGAAATCAATAAAGTCATGCGTACGGCGCTGAAAGCGCTGTCTTATCCAGATTTGGATGTGAAAAAAACATATAAAATCAAACGGCGGCTGGAGGGGATTCGCTCTGCCCAGCTTTCACCGGAGAAAAATCTTTTTCAGGACTGGCGTGTGCCTTTTGGCAAGACCAGTGTACCTGTGCGGCTGTTTTTTCCTAATGAAAAAGAGGTACTGGAGCCTCCTGTGATTCTCTTTTTCCATGGCGGCGGCTGGGTCGTTGGGGATATCAACAGCTATACGAAGGTATGCGCTTCCATGGCGCAGATATTAGAATCGGTGGTCATTTCTGTGGATTATCGTCTGGCGCCGGAGCATAAATTCCCAGCAGCGCCGGAAGATTGCTACCATGTGGCAAAGACACTGTTTTGCGACGGTTTTCCTTTTCCGGCGAAACCGGAGGAAATCACCCTTATGGGGGACTCTGCCGGCGGCAATCTGGCGGCAGTGGTATCCCAGATGGCAAGAGATCGGGGAGAATTTGAGGTAAAACAGCAAGTACTGCTCTATCCTGCCACATTCAACGACCATACCCCTGCATCACCTTTCCCTTCTGTAGTGGAAAACGGCACGGATTATCTTTTGACCTCTAAACGGGTCTGTGACTATATGGAATTGTATGAGTCCTCTCCAGCAGACAGACAAAATCCCTATTTTGCGCCTCTTTTGGCGGAGGATTTTTCTCATCAGCCCCGCACACTCATTCTGACAGCGGAATTTGACCCTCTCCGGGATGAAGGGGAAGCCTATGGGGGAGAACTGAAACAGGCGGGAAATGACGTGACGGTGGTGCGGATTGCCGATGGGCTTCATGGATATTTTTCACTGCCGCCACGGTTTGAAGCGGTGCAGGAAAGCTACCGCTGGATACAGCAATTCCTGAAAGGAGGAGAGCCTTTGTGAGTGATGCAAAGTGGAGCAGGCTGGAAAACGCTGCAAAGATATTTCCGTCCACCACAAGCAGAGAAGATACAAAGGTTTTCCGTTTCACCTGTGAACTGACGGAAATGGTGCAGGAAGCACCTTTGCAGGCAGCCTTGGAAGAAACACTGGAATTTTTCCCCTTTTACCGCTATTCCCTGCGGCGGGGGCTGTTCTGGTATTTTTACGAAGAAAGCAGAGAGAAGCCAGTGGTGCGGGAGGAACATCTGCCCCCATGCAGTAAGCTGTACCATCCTGACCGTCACGGACTGCTCTTTTCCGTGACCTATTATCGCTGCCGCATCAATCTGGAGGTCTATCATTCCCTGACAGATGGGACGGGGGCACTGGCATTTCTGCGGATGCTGACCATCCATTACATCAAGCAGGTTCATGGGGAGGGTGTCCTTTCCCATGAGGCACTCTGCAATGGGGTGCCTGTGCCGGAGCGTATGAGCGACAGTTTCGCCCGGTATTACACAGGAAAGAAAAAGTATGAGAAACAGAAAGTCAAACGGGCTTACCGCATTTCCGGCATCCGTCTGCCAGACCATCAGATTCGTGTTATGGAAGGAACGGCGTCGGCATCTCAGATATTGCAAAAATCCCATGAATACGGCACCACAGCCAGTATATTCCTTTGCAGTGTGCTGCTTCGTGCCATTCATGCCCAGATGCCCAAACGGGCGGAGAAATATCCTGTGAATCTGTCGGTGCCAGTAAATCTGAGAAATTATTTCCCGTCGGAATCCGCCAGAAACTTTTTCTCTGTCATTACGGTGGGCTATGATTTCGGGAAAAATCCCGATGATTTTGCTTCTGTCATTGCTGCCGTCAAAGAAGGCTTTGCCAAAGAACTGACGGAGGAAAAAGTCAAAGGCAGGCTGAACGACCTCTGTGCTTTGGAGCATAACCTGCTGACCCGTATGGTGCCCCTGTTTTTGAAAGACATCAGTCTGAACATTGCCAATCGGGTGTCGGCAAGGGAAATCACCATGGCATTTTCCAATATTGGCCGTGTGGATATGCCAGAGGAAATGGCGCCTTATCTGCGGCAGTTCGGCGTGTTCGTCAGCACAAAGCGGATGCAGGTATGTCTCTGCTCCTATGGGGATCGGCTGACCATGGGATTTTCCGCACCTTTTGTGGATACGTCTGTACAGCTTCATTTTTTCAGACAGCTGACTCAAATGGGCATTGATGTGGAACTGACGGCAAATGTGCAGGAAGGAGGGGAAGACCATGCGAAGCTGTGACGCTTGTCATGTACATGTACGGGGAAGTATGGAGCGCTGTCCCCTCTGCGGTGCAAAACTCCATGGAGAAAAAGAACCCAATGTATTTCCCAGACTGCATTTGTATGACCATATGTATCGGAAGATCATGCGCATCTTCCTGTTTTTGTCCGTCATTGCTGTGATGGTCTGTCTGGCGGCAAATCGGGTGTTTGTGCCGGATTTGTTTTGGTCTATGTTTGTGCTGGCTGGGGTAGTTTCCTTCTGGATCAGCCTGTATGCGGCGTGGAAAAAGAAACGGAATATCCCCAAAGGTATCTTATGGGAAATGACAGTCATTTCCATCCTTGCGGCGGCATGGGATATGGGAACAGGCTGGCATGGCTGGTCTGTGGACTTTATCCTGCCCATCCTTTGCACCGTGTCCATTGGCATGATGGTGGTCATGGCAAGATTTTTGCGGCTGCAATTACGGGAGTATGTCATTTATATGCTTATGGAAATCGTATACGGTTTGGTGGTATGGATTTTGCTGCTGACCCATGTGATTCAGTTTATCCTTCCGGCATTGGTCTGTGTGGTATGCTGCGGCGCGGCATTGGCAGCACTGGTGATTTTCCGGTGGGAGTTATTCCGGGAGGAGATGCAGAAACGACTGCATTTTTAAAAATCATAGAAACGGAGTTTGTGTGATGCGAAAGCATGGGACAGACTCCATTTTTTTATAGAAATTTTACGGAAAAATCACAGAAACAGGGTAGTTGAAAATCAGCATGCCTATGGAGTGAAAAACAACAGAGGAATTTCATAAAGATTTCACAGAAAAATTCGCAAAACAAGATAGTTTGCAATTTTTCTTTATGCTTTAATGTATCATAATGAGAAAAAATAGGATCAGAGCAAGTCATGGTGCAGCGGCACTGAAAAATATGGATTTGATGGATTTTTGCGGAAGAATCCTTTTTATTCTGGAAAAGAAGCAATACAGACGGCAGATTCAAAAGCCAACCAATCAAGAAATATGAAGGAGTACAGACATGTTACATTATAAATTACTGACCCCCGGCCCTTTGACCACAACGGCTACCGTAAAAGAGCAGATGATGGACGATCACTGCACATGGGATGAAGATTATAAAAAAATCACCCGTGCCATCCGCGAAAAACTGCTGGAACTGGCACAGGTTTCTGAACCGGAATATACTGCTGTTCTTATGCAGGGCAGCGGCACATTCGGTGTGGAATCTGTATTGACCAGCGTCATTGGCAAAGACGATGTGCTGCTGATCTGTGCCAACGGTGCATACGGCAAACGTATGGGCGATATTGCAAAACACGCAGGCATTTCCTGCATCATGTACAATGAACCTTATGACCAGATGCCTTCCGCGGAAAAAGTGGCAAAACTGCTGGAAGAAAACCCTCAGGTGACACATGTTTCCATGGTACACAGCGAAACCACTTCCGGTATCCTCAATGACATTGCTTCTGTGGCAAAAGTTGTGAAAGGAGCAGGCAAAACCATGATCGTAGACGCCATGAGCAGTTTTGGCGGCGTGGATATTCCCGTAGGGGAATGGGGCATTGACTTCATTATCAGCAGCGCCAATAAATGTATTCAGGGTGTACCCGGTTTCTCCTTCATCATCTGCCGCAAAGACAAACTCATGGAAAGCAAAGGCAAAGCAAGAAGCCTTTCTCTGGATTTATATGACCAGTGGGAAACCATGGACAAAGACGGCAAATGGCGTTTCACTTCTCCCACCCATGTGGTGCTGGCATTCTGGCAGGCACTGAAAGAACTGGATGCAGAAGGCGGTATTCCTGCAAGACACGCACGCTATAAAAACAATAAGGATTATCTGGTAAAACACATGGGCGAAATGGGCTTCAAACCTTTTATTGAAGGGGAAGGGCAAGGCCCCATCATCACCACATTCTATTATCCTGAAAATACCCATTACGATTTCGATGAAATGTATCAGTACATCAAAGACCGCGGTTATGCCATCTATCCCGGCAAGCTCACAGACGCGGAAACATTCCGCATCGGTCATATCGGTGAAATCTATGAGGAGGACATGGAAAAACTGTGTGAAATTTTCAGAAGTTATGTGGAGGAGAAAAAGGCATGAAATTTGAAGGGATTATTTTTGACTGGGCTGGAACAACGGTGGACTACGGTAGTTTTGCGCCTGTGCAGGCATTTGTGGAAGCCTTTGAAGCGTTTGGCATCACACCCACTCTGGAAGAAGTGCGCAAACCCATGGGCATGCTGAAAATTGACCACATCCGCACTATGCTTTCCATGGACAGAATCCATGACCTTTGGAAAGAAAAACAGGGCAGAGACTGGACAGAAGATGATGTGCGGAATGTTTATGATATCTTTGAAAAGAAAATCATGGAAATCCTCAATCGTTTTGCGGAACCAAAGCCCTATGTGGTGGAAACCATCCAGAAACTGCGTGATATGGGGCTGAAGATCGGCTCTACCACAGGCTATACCGACGAAATGATGGCGGTGGTGGTTCCCGGTGCTAAGGCAAAAGGTTATGAACCTGACTGCTGGTTCAGTCCTGATGCTGTAGGCAATTGCGGCAGACCTTACCCCTATATGATTTTCAAGAATATGGAAACACTGAAATTGCAGGATGTTTCCAAAGTTATGAAAGTGGGTGACACTGTATCCGACATCAAAGAAGGCAAAAACGCCGGTATGGTGGCAGTGGGCATCATTGAAGGCAGTTCTGTGCTGGGTCTGACACAGGCAGAATATGAAGGGCTGTCTAAAGAAGAAAAAGAAGCTGTATGCAGAAAGGCGGCAGAAACTTATTTCAAAGCTGGCGCTGATTATGTGGTACAGGACATCAGAGGCGTTCTGGAACTGATTTCCGGCTGATAGACCACATCTTTTCCGCTTTTTAAGAATAAAAAAGATATGTATCTGCAAAATGCCATTCAGAAAAGATTTTTCTTGAATTTTGAATGGAAACTGCGATGCATATTTTTTTTGTTGTCTAACAAGTTGTTTGACAGATAAATGAGAAAATGGTATGATGTCTCACAAAGTTAGTTTTAACTAATTAATGCGGAGGTGGAAAGAAATATGAAAAAAATGGTATTGGCGGCATGCTGCTGCGCCGTATTGCTGGGGGGCTGCGGTGAAAGATATGAAGCCAAAGCAGGGCTTACGCCCTACAAAGAGGAGTTGTTTGCCATGGATACCTTCATGAGCCTAAGTGCTTATGGGGATCATGCAAGCGAAGCGGTAGAAGCGGCAAGTGCAGAGATTCAGCGGCTGGATGAACTGCTGTCTGTCAGTGGTGAAAGCGGAGATGTGTATCAGCTCAACCAAAGGGGACAAAAGCAGGTGACGGCAGACACCCTTGCTGTCATATCCAGAGCACTGGAAGTTTCTAAGGAAACAGATGGGCTTTTTGACTGCACCATTGCACCAGTCATGAAAATATGGGGGTTCCGTGACGGTAATTTCCATGTGCCGCAGGCAGAGGAATTGGCAAAGGAATTGGCAAAAGTGGATGCGTCCAAGGTACAGATAGACGGGGATACCATCACCCTGCAGGATGGTGTGACCGTTGATCTGGGTGCCATTGCCAAGGGTTATACTTCCCAGCGGATCATGGAGATCTATGAGGAAAATGGCATCACTTCCGGTATTGTTTCTCTGGGCGGCAATGTGCAGACCTTAGGAACGAAGCCGGACGGCAGTCTTTGGCGCGTGGCTTTGGAAGACCCCAGAAATCCTGCGGATTATTTCGGCATTTTGAATGTGAAAAACAAAGCGGTCATCACTTCCGGCGGATATCAGCGGAATTTTACGGAAAATGGCAAGGTGTATCACCATATTATTGACCCCAGAACGGGATACCCTGCGGAAAGCGGCTTTCTTTCCGTTACGATCGTCAGTGAGGATGGAACATTGGCAGATGCCCTTTCTACGGTGCTGTTCATCATGGGGCCGGAAATGGCGGAGGACTTCTGGAGGGAGCATAAAGAACTTTTTGACGCAGTTATGGTGACAGAGGATAACCGAGTGCTGGTAACGGAAGGGCTGAAAGATACTTTTTCACCCAAAACAACAGATTCAGTGAAAATCGTGACAGAATGATTTTGAAAAACGGCAGAAAAGCATTAGAGGCATCTTCATAAGAAAACAAAGAAAGCCAAAATCCTTATCATGACAAAGGATTTTGGCTTTCTTATTTTTTATTTATTTGTTATGTTTTCTTAAGGGGAAGTTGCTTTTGCAGATTCCTTTTTTTATTGCAGAAAAAAAGGAATCTGCATTCTGTTGTTGACAAGATATGTCGGACATGATATATTGTATGCGAAAGTTAGCATATGCTAACTAAAGGGCGGAATTTTTCTCAAGAACGGGGATAAATTGGGAAAAGCATAGTTTATGTACAAAAGGAGAAGAGGAGTGATGACAAACATGGGAAAAGAACACCAGAAAAGAGTCCTTGCGGCGCTGATGGCAGCTTCTATTGCCATTCCTACACCGGTGCTGGCGGCTTCGCCGGCGGACTTTTCGGATTTCCCCAAAAACTGGGCGGAGAATTCTTTGTCTTATGCAGTTAGCAATGGCTTACTCAGCGGAGACAGCGGTAAAATTCGTCCAAGTGAAACATTGAAAAGAGCAGAAATGGCAGCCATTCTCAATCGGCTTGCCGGTGCAGCGGAAGGGGCTCCGCTCACAGGCTATACAGATGTGCCGACAACAGCATGGTATTATGGGGATATGGCAAAGGCAGTGCAGATGGGCACTTTCAAGGGGGATGGCGGCAAACTGCGGCCAGAAGCGCCTATCACCAGACAGGAAGTGTTTGCGGCACTGGCAAGATTTTATTGCTTAGAGCAGGCAGATACAGAAAGTCTTGGGCAGTATGCAGACAGCGGTCAGATTGCGCCTTGGGCAAGGGGCGCTGTGGCAGCCATGGCGAAGGCAGGTTATATCCATGGCAACGATGGGAAGATCAACCCACTTGCGCCTATCACAAGAGCGGAATTTTCTCAGGTGATTTATAATCTGGCAGGAAATATTGCCGAAGAAGGGAAACCTTTGGATGCTCATGTGGAAGGCAATCTGGTTGTACGAAAAGATAATACTTCATTGGACAATGTGACAGTCAAAGGGGACTTGATCATTGCCGATGGCGCCCAGAATGTGAAACTGGACAATGTGAATGTGGAAGGCAGGATACTTATCCGCGGCGGCGGAGAAAATGTGAAGATTTCCAAAAGCAATGCCCAGAAAGGGGTTCTGGCGGCCAATCCCACCCAGACAGCCAATATCACAGCCAAAGACAGCCGCTTGGGAGCCGTGACCCTTTGGAGTGATACGAAATTATCCGGCGAGTTTGAAAAAGTGGAAATCCCCAAAACACTGTCTTTGACCTTGGAGAATGGTAAGATTGACGCTGTTCAGGTACACGATGGCGCAGAAAACGCCAAGATTCAGGTGGAAAAAGACGGGACTGTATCCAAAGTGGAAGCAAACGCCAAAGGCACGCAGGTAAATGGCACAGGCATTGTAGGCGAAGTATATGCCGGCAGTGACAAGGTGCAGGTTGCCACAGAAAATACCAAAGTGACAACAGGGGAAAATGTTTCCGATGTACAGGCAGGCGGAAAAGAAGTTCAGCCGAAAACCACAGTAACAACAGATCAGAAAACAGAAAAGAAATCCGAAGAAACGCCTTCCAAAAAGAAGAAGCATTCTTCTGGCAGTCACAGCAGCTCCTCCCGTCAGGGGGAAGTGCATATGGTGTCCGACTGGAAAGGGTTCAAAGAAGCGGTGGAAAATGCAAAGGAGGGCGATACCATCCGTTTGCAGGAGGATATCACTGCGGCAGATGCCCAAGGAATTTCCATCCAGACCAAAGGCCTGACTGTGGACGGCAACAGACATACCATCCGCAGTGGAGACCATGGTGCTCTTTCTTTTCTGGTGGATGGCAAAGACGGCGCGGCTACAGGCATAGAAATCAAAGATTTCGTGCTAGAAGGCGCATCTTTCCCTGCAAACAAAAACGGTGTGTTTACTGTGAAAGACGGTGCAGAGATCACTTTCCGCAATGTGACAGTGAAAGGCGCCAAAGCCCAGAATGCCGGTAATGCAGATGGCGGCAGTGCCTTGTATATCTATGATGGCGGCAAATCTCCCGTTGTCAATATTATCGGCTGCACATTTGAGGACAATGGTGTTCAGGCGGGAGATCACAAAGCCGCAGGACGAGGCGGTGCAGTTTACATCAATAACCAAAAATCCTCCTCTGCTGTGAAAGTGACAGTGAGAGATACTGCATTCCGAAACAACAGTGCTGCTTACGGCGGTGCTTTGGCGGCAGACGGTGTGGTGGAACTGGGTGTGACAGGCTCTGCTTTTACCGGAAATACCGGTGCAGCAGCGGCAGACGATATGTATCTGTTTGACGGTGCTGTGAAGGGCAAAGAAGATTTAGACATCACCTCCGCTGTGAAAGCAGACTTGCAGAACAATACCTACAGCAATGCCAAAGACAGCAAGGATGATATGACAGCCATGAATGTGATTTTTGGACGTTATTATCCCGAAAGTTTCTCCGGTACAAAGGGCACAGCGCCGAAAGATGCTGTAGATTTACTTTTTGCTGACGGGGAACGTACCAAAAAGAAAGAAGAAAAGCACAGCGGCACGCTGGCAGACGGCGTATGGTACGGCACAGGCACAGAAAGTCTGTATTATGATGCCAAAGGGCCGGACATTGTCCGCGTGGTCATCAAAAACGGCAAAGTTTCCGCGGCATACAGTGAAAAACATATCGAGGACGAAAGCTTTGAAAGAGGTCAGAATGTACTGAACCATGTGAAGAATATGACCAGTGCGGAAGATGTGGATAAGCTGGCAGAGCAGCTTCGCCAGAAAAAAGGTACCGCTTATGACGCCATTTCCGGTGCCACCGAAACGGCAAAAGGTCATTTGAGCGCATTGAAGAACGCCATCCAGCGTGCGGAAAAATACAGCGCAGATCAGGTGAAACAGAATGTCCAGTGGTTCGATTTCGAGAAGAAACCAAAGGCAAATATGAATTTTGGTGAAAAGCTGGATTTGACAGGCACTGTACTGAAGGTGCATCTTGCCAGCGGTGAGACAAAGTCTGTGCCTTTCGATAAATTCTCCGCCTATGGCATTACCACAAATATTGCAAACGGTACTGTCATCACAAAGGAAACGCCCGGTGTCAATGAATACGGCGCTTTGCAGATTCAGTTCAAACAGGAAGATGGTTTGACCATGATGCCGGCGAAGGTAGTGGCATCCAAAAAGACAGTGAGAAAAGTACCTACGCATATGATGATCACCTTTGTGGATGAAAAGACGCAGAAGGTGGAACTACAGCAGAACGAATTCAATTACAGCGTGAAGGCAGAAGGCAATATTAAAGACATCAAAGTCTATGACAATGAACGCCTGCTGACAGAAGCTGTTTATCATGAGGAATACAACGACTGGCAGGTGGATTTGAGCAAAGTTTCTGTGGGAGAAGGTTTCACTGGCTGGAAATATGATACCTATTATATTTCCATTGATAACCAGACAGATGATTCTGCTGTAGCGTCCTTCACATTGGATACAGAACTGCTTCAGACTGTATATGGTGTGGGATATCAGCTGGATTTGAGCCTGCTGAATATTAATCTGGTGACAGAAAAAGGCAGCAAACAGCGGAAGGAAGGCTGGGAAGCCTGCAAGACAAAAGGCTTTACGGCAGAACCTGAGCAGGGCTATACTTTCACAAAAGAAGATGCCCAGAAGGGAACAAAGGCCATCCAGATCAAGAATAATGGCAAAACACAGACTTTTGATGTAAAGGTTGAGGATTACGAAAAGCAGATTCCTGCAAAGATTGAGCTGTTCTCCAAAACAGGGGAACCCATTCAGACCATCACCATTACAGGAGAAAACTGGAAAAAATCCAAAGGCATGTACTCCTTGTATGATGTGCAGATTCCTGATACTTACCAGAAGTGGGAAAAAGATACCTTTACAGTGAAGGTGTATAACGCCGCAGAGGAAGTTCTTTCTGACTATACAGTGAAGAAAGCCATTGACGGCAAAGCGCTGGAGATTGATTTCCCTCATTATACAGAATACGACTCCTATGGCAGTTATGTACGTCTGTTCTTCCAATTTTCTGACGCCCCTGTGCCTACACAGCCGGAAGGCAAGCTGGCAGACGGCGAATGGTACGGCACAGCCACATGGGGACGTTATTACACAGACAAGGGCCCTAACGTGGTGAAAGTCACTGTGAAAAACGGTGTTATCACTGGTGCGGAATCCATCAAGTATTCAGATGATACCAATGCCCTTTATGCAAACGGGAAAAATATCCTGAAAAAGGCAGTGGGATTGTCTGATTTGTCTGGACTGTCCAAAGAGCTCACAGAGAAAAAAGGCGAGGTATACGACGCAGTCAGTGCCGCCACCGAAACAGCAAAAGGCCATCTCAGCGCTATGGAAAATGCTGTGGCGAAGGCAAAACAGTATGGCAAAGATCAGAAAGACCAAAAGGTGGCATGGATGGAATTCAAGCAGAAACCTGCCCTTTCCGTAAAATTCGGCACACCTCTGGACTTGAGCAAGACAGAGTTGACACTGCACCTGACAGACGGCGGACAAAAGACCGTAACTTTTGATCAATTGCAGGAAAACGGCATTGTTACAGACCACCAAAACGGCGAAAATATCACCAAAGAGACAGAAGGCTTCAAAGATGGGGATTTGGTGGTGAAATTCACCCATGAATTATCTCAGACCACTCTTCCGGTGAAGATTTCTTTCCTGAATGAAGTGAAACAGAAGGTGCCTACACATATTCTGGTGCCTATGCAGGATGACAAAACAAAGAAGATTCCCTTGGAAGATGGCAAATTCCGGTATCGTCTGGAAACACAAGGCGAAATCAAAGCCATGGCCATTTATGACAATGACAACAAATTGGCAGACGGTGCTTTTGAAGATGGCTATAATTCCTGGAAATTTGTGCTGAAAGGCGTTTCGGCAGGCGATGGTTATGCAGGCTGGAAATACGAGAATTATTTTGTGGATCTGGATACTTCCGCTGATGAATCCGCTGTTGCGTCCTTTACACTGGATACCAGTCAGGTGCCCAAGCAGTATGCCGTAGGGGAAGCGCTCCAGTTGGATCAGCTGAATATTTCCCTGAAAACAGCCAAAGGCAGTTCTCAGCGTCTGAATGGATGGGCAAATTGCCGCAGCAAAGGCTTCAGTGCTTCCATGGAAAACGGTCATCGTTTTACAGAAAAAGAAGCAGGCAAGCAGACCATCACCATTTCTGTGGGAGAGATTCAGCAGACATTTCAGGTGGATGTAAAAGATTATGCTTCCCAGATTCCTGCCAAAGTGGAACTTTATGACGGTGCGAAAGATACACTTCTGAAAACCATCACCGTGGAAGATGGGCAGTGGAAAAGAGATAAGGGCTGCGTGACCAAGACAGGCATTGAACTGCCGGAAGCATACAAAGACTGGAATGGAGAAACATTCAAAGTCAAAGTATATAATAAGGAAAGTCAGCTCATTGCAGATGAAGTCTACAAAGTAGGACAGGACTATTACAAAGAAGCACTGGAAATCGACTTCCCTCATTATACAGAATACTACGGCGAAGGCGGTTACCTGAAGATGTATTTCTCTTTCCAGAAAACAACAGAACCTCCTGCGGAAGAATCCACCGCAACTGGAGAGGGCAGTGCGAAAGTAGGCGATTTTGGTTACGATGCCAAAGTGACAGTGAAATACAACAAAAAGACAAAACAGATTGTATCTGTCACAGATAATGGTACAGAAGCAGGCAGCAATGGATCTTTCTGGGAAAAAGCAGTGGTACTTTTTGAAAAGTTCAAAGGCAAAACAGCAAAGGAAGTTGACAGCGTAGATGCCATTTCCAGTGCAACCATTTCCAGTGATGCCATCAAAGAAGCCGTGAAAAAGGCTCTTGGAGAAGAAACAGAGGAAACAGAAGCAGGAACAGAAACTGCGGAAGGCAGCAAAACCGTAGGCTCCTTTGGCTATGATGCCAAAGTCACAGTCACATTCAATAAACAGACAGGTGAGATCATCTCTGTTGCAGACAACGGCACAAAGCCAGATGATAACGCATCTTTCTGGAAAAAAGCGGAAGCCATGTTTAAAAAATTCAAAGGCAAGACAGCGGCAGACATTGACAGTATTGATGCAGTCAGCAGCGCAACCATTTCCAGTGATGCCATCAAAGGTGCTGTGAAGGAAGCCCTTGCATCCAAGTCCGGCGCAGTTCATGAACCAAAGGTGACAGCGGCAGACCTGCGCACAAATATGCTCTTTGCGGCAACAGAAAACGCTCTGCTGAATATCACAACTCCGGCAGGGGCAGAAGTTTTTTATACCACAGACGGCAGTGACCCCACAGGGGAAAATGATGTAAAAAAAAACTGAATCAGCAGACATTGTCCTTGGAAAGCCATGGGGCTGATGAAACCATTTCTTTGAAGTTAGCAGCCAAACAAAAGGAAAAATGGTCTAAGATTGTAGAAATCCCTGTGACTTTTGTGAAAATCCCTTCTGCCGATGTGGGTACAAAGGTATATGTGGGGCAGGCAGAGTGCAAAGGGAACGAAGGCAAGCCCTATACTGTAAAGGTACGGGTGACAACGGTCAATGGCAGGATTGCACTGCTGGAAGATAATGGCACAGAAATCTCCGGTACTGCTGATGAGGCCTTCTGGCTGGGCGGCAATGTGATGGGTGCAGACGGTATGCCGGAAAAGCTGAAAGGAAAGACGTTGGAGGAAGTGCTGAAGGCGCGCACCACGCCTTCGGAAAAGGAAGAAGATAAGATCGATGCCATAAGCGGTGCCACATTGTCCAGTGATGCGGTGAAGTATGCCGTGATTGATGCTCTGCGCAGCAACCCTGTCCAGAAGGGGAATGGGGAAATTGCACCGCCCACATTCCAGAGCACCAAACAGGTGGCACCCAATGGCAATATCAATACCATTTTCGTCACCATGACAGCGGCAGAAGGGGCAGTCATCCACTATACCATAGATGGCACAGAGCCAACGGAGAAAAGCCCAACACCTTCCAAAGACCCTATTTTCCACGAGGATTCCGGCGCGGAACTGAAGGCAGAAAGCGAAAAATATCCTGATGGCAGGATTATCCTGCTGAAAGCGGTGGCTTATCAAAATGGCAAACGCTCTGACACAGTTACAGCCAGATATGTCTTTGCCAATCCAAATCCAAAAAATTCCTATCAATTGGGTCAGTTCAGCGGAAAAGCGGAAAACATGACAGCCAGAGTGGAATTTGAAAGTCCCAATTTCGATAAAAAGTATTATCTGACCAAAATTCGTTTGGATGATGCCAGCGAAAAGGCGTATGCTGCCTTTTTGCCGGAACTGTTCAGCCAGATTTATCTGAAACAGGGCGTGGAAGGCGTGACACCTATTTTCGGTCATGAGGAAGAAAGCCGAAAAGTTCTTGCGGCTGTACAGGCGGCACTGCAGGAGGGCTTTGTGGCGGCAGAGCCTGTCATTACCATAACACCAAAGCAAGGGAATTATGGCAATGATGAGCCGGTGACTGTGGAGATCACATGCGCCACAGACGGCGCGGAAATCTACTATGTGGTGGATAAGAGCAGCCAGCTTACAGGCGGTAAACTTTCTGATTTTGAACAGAACAAAGTCCTTTATGACAAACCCCTTACATTGACCATGGATGATCCTCAGGGCGGCAAGCTTTTTGTCCGCGCGGCGGCAAAGACTGGTGAAGGCAACTGGTCAGCCACAGCCAGAAAAGACCTGACTTTTGTGAAAGCCGTGAACAAAGAAGCTTTTGAGGTCAACGGCAGGAAGTACGGCACATGGAAAGAGGCTGTCAGCGCCCTTGAGGAGGCAGGCAGCGGCGAGATCATTCTGCGGGATGATGTGGAACTGCATGAAAAAGATGCATTCCCTTCTGTTGCCTGCACCATCCGTTCCGCAGATGAACGCAAGTGCAGGATCAAAGGCGGTGTCATGGAGGCAAAGGCAGATATGACCTTCCAGAATGTTGTATATGATGTGAACCGTATTTATGGCAGTGGACATTCCATTACCATCGGTGCTGATGTGGAAACACCTTTTACTTTTACCAGACGGGCTATTTTTGCAGGCAATGCCCATAATGCCAATGAAAAAGAAATCACTGCAAGCCCTGTCATTTCTGTAGAAAGCGGTAAATTTGCCCTCTATGGCAGCGGCAGCAGCGGCACAACCCTTCAGGGCAATGTGGAGATCAGAGTCAAAGGCACAGCGGATGCGGAAGTTGCCGGCGCATATATGACAAGCACAGTGGAAGGGAAAGTTTCCGTCACCGTTGAGGACAGCGCCACTCTTTCCGAATTTTTGGGAGAAATGAGCAAAGGCAGTGCCACAGAATTGCTGCTGACTATGACAGGCAGTGCCAAAATAGATGGTCACACCTTCCGCGGAACGGTCAATGGCAGATCAAAAGGCACACTGGATTTGCGTCAGGCATCTCTGTCACCGGAACAGGTGGAGAAATTCAAGGACTTTGCCGAAGTCCTGAAGGCAGACAGTCCAGCGGCAGAAGAAAGCCTTCTGACAAAACCGCCTGTGGAGGAAGAAAAGGAGAAGGAAAAAGCTTTGGAGGAAAGCATGGCCGTTGCGAAAATGGTCACCGAAGCCCTTTCGGATTTTTCTGATCCGGCAGAAAATGGTTTTCTGTGATCAATAAAAGAGAAGGATTTTTGTATCAGAATATATGAAAAAACGCTCGAAGAAGAGATTCCTCGGGCGTTTTTTTATAAGGAAGAAATCTCTATCTGCGGAAAGAAATCGTTTTGGTTCGTAATAATTTTGAACAGCTGACCAGAGGAGGGGAAAGAACGAGAGTACAGCAGCATTGTCAGAATATAAGGTGGATGAATTTGCTGCCCTCTGACTGAAAGTGAATATATGGTGAAAATAAAAAACCATGCTTGTCATGGTTTTTTGTGCTTTTGCCCAATGAATGGGCGAATTCTCTTTTTTAGCCTGCTGTGGAGAAGCGTTTTCAGCGGTGTGCTGGGCGTATTTTTGCTGTTTGTTGTTTCTCTAGGGTGATAGCAGGGCTACATGGAGAAAACAGAAATGACAATGGGGAAAATAGACAGACCGCACTTTATCCATGAGAAATAAGAGAAAGTATTTATCCATAATTTTAAATTCTCAAAAATTTTTTAAAAAAAATAAAACCGTACCTGATTTACATGTGTCTGATAAATGTGAGAGGCGCTCACAGGATTTGCGAAGGCAGGAAAAGGGGGCGCAAAGAAAAGGGAGTAACAAAACAGACCCGTCTGTTGTTCTTCGATCAAAATGAAAGTCTACCTACCTGCCTGACGCAAAACCGATGGCAAAGTTCAGAAAAAATACGGGAGAATTTCTGAATTAGAGCCATCATTTGCCGAAAATAATCGTTTCTGCAAAAAAAACACAAAAAAATAAAAAAATTTCCAAAAAAATAAAACCCATGGAAATTCTCATGTGTCTGAAAAGCAGAAAGACAAAAAAGAAATCTATAAAACAAAAAAGGGAGGAAATAGTATGTGGGATAATTTAATGGATGTTTTCAATTGGTATTTGGGAGATGTGTTATCTATCATCGGAGCGATTCTTCTGGTCATCGGCGCGCTGGAGTGTTTTTTGGGATTTAAAATCCAAAAAGTGATCACGATGATTCAAACATTGATTGTTATGTTGCTTCTCAGTTTTATTGTAACAACGGCAAACTTTGTATCTTATTCATCTATCAGTTCCGGAGTCGTTATTCTAATCATGTTAATTTTAACAGTTGTAATTTGCTATTGTGTTTATCGTTTCTTTGCTGTAGGCGTTTTCGTAAGTGTTTTCCTGACAGTGACTGTCGTAGGAACTTTCCTTTGCGGCGGTTCTGCTAACTCTGACGTACCACTGTTTTTATCTATGATTCTTGGTGTCATGCTTGGGTTGGTTGCAGCGAAGTTCTATCGCATCTCCATCATTCTGAGCACCAGTATTCAGGGCGGCGCCTTCTGCGGCATTGCACTGCCCATGGTAGCTGGTATGATTCCAGATCTGGCATTTGTCATCATTGCTTCCGCAATCATTGCGGTTCTGGGGGTTTTTGTACAGTGCAAAACAAATAAGAGACCTGTGAAAGATAACGAGAAAAAAGAAACAAAAAAAGCTGCTGAACTGATGGAAACAAAAGCAGCAGAAGAAAAAGTGGAAACACTGGAAATTGCAAAGGCAGAAGCAAGTGCCGATATTATGGATGAACAGCCTGTGGAAGTTATGGAAACAGAAGAACAGAAACAGTCTGCAAAAGAACCTCAGGTTTCCGTTAAGATGCTGGATACGGAAAAACTGCAAAAAGTAGGAACAGAGGGGATTGCCGCAGTGGTTGCATGGAGCAGAGTCTTTTTCAGTGTGAAAAATGGAAAAGATCTGATGTCTAAGCTGACAAGCCATGCACAGCAGCTGATGGTCATTCTGCTGGTGCTTTCCATGGGACAGTATCTTTGGGGATGGAGCTATTACGCAGTTCAGCCTGCACCCTTTGGCGCTGCATTGGCACTGCTGGCTGCAAAGGATAAAAAATATGGCGTAACCACAGTAGCCTTTGCGGTATGGTCTGTAAGCAGCTTTTGCACATGGCTGGATATGATTTCTTACTATTTTGTGGCTTCTGATCTGCTGTACCTGCTGGCAGCAGTGGTATATGCTCTGATTGCCGCTTTTGCAGGTGTGCATTGGAAGGCACAGAGAGCTGTGAAAAAACAGAATGCGGCAGTATATCAGGCAGAAGAAGTGAAAAAGGCAGAATTTTGATAACGATTATAAGGAATATGAGAAAAGGAGTTGTTATTATGAAAAAAGTATGGAAAATGGCTGTATGTGGAATGGTGTGTGCTATGGCGTTCTGTGGATGCGGAGCAAGTGAAAGCGCAGGAGAGGAAGCAAATGCGGATCGCGTAGTGAAAAAAGAGTTTGCCGATCCTGTTTTTGAAAGATATCTCAGAAGCGCACTGGGAAATTTAGGAGGAGAGCTGACAGAAGGAGAACTGGGGGCCATCAAACAGATTGGCATCGGTTATTGGGGGAATGGGATGTCAATTTCCTATAACAATGTAAGTGAGAATCTGAATTTTTCTGATGATATTTGTGTCCCTTATTTAACAGAAGAATCAGAATGGGGAGATGCGCAAAGAATTTATATTCAGTCACTGGAGGATTTAGAAAAACTGCCCAACTTGGAAGTTGTTTGCTTGGAGGGAGGAAATGATAATGTCAATGTTTTTAAAAATTTTGATTTTGTAAAAGAATTACCGAATTTAAAAGTTCTGACGGGAACGTGTGCCGCACCGACACTGGAGCCTTTGCGGAATTGTACTGCATTGGAACGGCTTTGGTTGCATTCTGTCAATGATATTTCACCATTGGCTGATTGTACAAATTTAAGAATTTTAGAGTTGCATATGAATGAGTCAACAGGGGGTTTTTCTGCATTGGAGGATCTTAACCAATTGGAACAGCTGAATATGCAATTTTATTCAGATACTAGTTTTGACGCAAATGTGTTGAAGGATATGAAAAATTTGGAACATCTTGAAATTTTAGGAGCAAGTATGGACAATCCAGAAGTATTATTGGAATTGCCAAATCTAAAAGAATTTTATTTTTTTAAAGATGATATTGGAATTGATGACACAATCCTGCAGCAACTTAGAGACAAAGGTGTACAAATGTGGTAAATTGCAAATGAAGTAAACAATTATCTTTTTATAAAAAATATTTATGGAAAAATGAGTTTTTTGATGAAAAAAACTCATTTTTTTGTTATAATTTGAATGAATATTTTTTTGAAAAAAGGGGGAAGTTTTATGCAATTTGTTAAAAGTGGGGTCGGGAAAAAACAAAATATCGGTATCGTAGACCAAGCGGTAAATCGTGTCGAAGATGATTATTTTAAGATCTCGAAATATACGGATGGGCTTAGTAAATTTATTTTGCAATGTGAAACTCCTATGACGATTGCAATTCAAGGTGATTGGGGCAGTGGAAAAACGAGTTTTATGAACTTAATCAATAATACTTTGACCGAGGGTAACATTGATAGATCTGTAGAAACAATTTGGTTTAACACTTGGGCTTTTTCTCAATTTAATATGGGAGATATGTTGCCAATTAATTTAATGGCAATGCTATTATCTACTTTGCATGTGGAAGATGATGAAAAAGAGGTTGATTTAAAACATTCAATTTTAAAATTGGCTGGTGCTGCAGCAATGTTTGCGTCTGATATTGCATTGAACCAACTAGGGACAGAAGTAAGGATTTCGGATCTTTTACATGGAAATGAAGATAAAGGTGAAGAATCTTTATTTGATACAATAAAAAATTTAAGAGAAACATTTGAAAACAGAGTATCCATTTATTTACAGAAAAGAGAAAAGAATAAATTGGTTTTGTTTGTAGACGATCTGGATCGACTTCCACCAGAACGGGCTGTGGAAGTTTTGGAAATCTTAAAGTTATTTTTAGATTGTGATAAATGCGTTTTTGTACTAGCTATTGATTATGGTGTAGTATGTCGGGGAATACGTAAAAAATATGGAGAAGATATGGATGAAAAAAAGGGGCGTAGTTTTTTTGACAAAATTATTCAAGTTCCGTTTAAAATGCCCGTTGAGCAGTACGAAATTGCTACATTTTTAGAAAATTCTACAGTTTTTTTAGATGAGGACAGAGAGTGTCTGACAGAATATGCAGATTTGCTGTCTTATTCTGTAGGTTCTAATCCAAGGGCTATGAAACGAGTATTAAATGCGTTTCAGCTTCAGAAAATTATCAATCAAAAACATGCAGATTTAGATAGTCCAAGAGAGAGATTATTATTGTTTGCGGTATTATGTTTACAGTTGTCATATGAAGAATTATACCGAAAACTTGTAGAAAATACAGAAAAATTTTTCAATGCAGAGTTTTTCAATAAAATAAAAGAAAATGTTGATGTGGTTGGAGAATTACTTAAAGAATTTGAAATTTCTGGCGATGATGGTGTATTTGGATTTATTGGGTGTTTTGCAAATTCGTTGCCGAAAGTGAAAGACGGAGTAATTACAGATGAAGACATCCAAAGACTTGATAGATTGCTGAGAATGGCTGGGACAACATCAAGCGATAGTAGTAATTTGGAAATGGTTTATGAAGTAAGTGCAGATATAGAAGCCATAAATAAAACAATTTCTATGACAGATGTGAAGTATAAAATTTGTACATTTGGCTCAAAGTTTCATATTGGTTTTGGAGTGCCAATCTATTTAAAATATAATGAAAAATCTTATCCATGTAAAACGCATAAAACGGCCAAAGGACGCGTCGATGGATTGTCGCAGTTTTATAAGGAGCAGAGCATTCAGGTTGGAGAGGTTTTTGTGGCAGAGTACAAATATTTAGAAAGAACGATTTACTTAACGAAAATCTAATCAAAAATGTAAGGTGCATTGGATACCTAAGAATAATTTTATATGAAATTATAAAAAAGATTAGATTAAGTTATTTTGCACGGAAAAGGAGTTGCCATTATGGAACAAAAAGATTTGGTGCGATTGGCGCAAAAAGGAGATATATCAGCTCAGGAGGAGCTTTATAAAGCAACCTATCAGCGAGCGTATTATTTGGCTTTGAAATTATTGCAGAACGCTGATGATGCCATGGATGTTTTGCAGGAAAGCTATATTGTTGCTTTCCGCGCGTTGAACAGTCTGCAAAATCCAGAGGCATTTTCTTCGTGGTTTGCGCAGATTGTAGCAAATAGAAGCAAAAATCTGCTGCGGTCTCGAAATCGGTTTGTAAAGCCTTCTTTTGGGGAGGAAGAAGAACAGGATTATTTTGAAAATATTGAAGATACAGACGAGGCAATCCTTCCGGAATCTGTTTTGGATCAGGAAGAAAAACGTCGTTTGGTACTTCAGATGATTGATGAATTGCCGGACGATCAGCGGGAATGTGTCATGCTGTATTATTTTTCGGGGCTGAGCACAGAGCAGGTGGCGCAGACCCAGGAATGTTCCGTGGGAACAGTGAAAAGCCGCTTGAATTATGCCCGTAAGAAATTGAAGGAAAGTGTCCTGTCTCTGGAAAAGAGAACAGATATCCGTCTGCATACACTGGTACCTCTGGGTCTGCTCTTTACCGGATATGCCAAGGACATTCCAAAAGGATTGGATTTTACCGCACCTTGGACAGCAATTTCCAAAGAACTGGCTTCTGGAGCAGTTTCTGCCGGTACAGGCGCAGCCGGTGCAGGCAATGGGTCCATGGGAACAGCCAGCGGCGCTGGCGCTGCGGAAACAGCAGGAGCCGCTTCTGCGGCAGCCGGTGTAGTTAAGTCAGCGGCAATGATTGGCTTGAAAGCCAAAATGATTATGGCAGGAGCTGCCGCTGTGGTTGCAGTGGCAGGGATTACAGCTGCTATGACATTGAAAGACCCTGTACTGGAATTTCAGGACCCTCAGTTTGAAGCGGCTTTTGCGGAAGCGGCAGGCTTAACGGTGGGAGAAATCCATCAAAGTGATGTGGAAAACGTAGATTCCATTGGTTTTTATGAAGGCAAGATGTATATCGGCGGTGGCGGTATGGAATGGTCTGAAGAATCGCCCTTCATAAAAGCATTGGATAATCCCGATGCCCAATGGCCGGCAGTGGATTTGTCAGACCTTTCCATGTTTACAAACTTGGAAAGCCTCCAGCTGGATTTTGTTACGGTAGAACATCCAGAAGCACTGGCTGAACACGATTTGACGTATCTTTCATTGACAGGTGCGCGAATGGATAACTGGGATGCAGTGAACCAGCTGCATAATTTAAAGGATTTGTATCTTTTGATGCCCAATGTGGCACAGGGCAGTTTGGATTTTTCCAATTTCCCGCAGTTGCAGTCCTTGACTTTGATTACATACGAAGCATATGAATGGGGAACAACCTATGCAGGTCTGGATACACTGCAGAATCTGCTCGTGCTGGATGGGATGACTTATGAAGGCGCTTCTGACGTATCTTTCTTGGCAGGCATGCCTGCGCTCCAATGGTGCGATCTGAAATTGACAGAGGTATCTGACCTTTCTCCGTTCTCCAATTTACAGCAGCTGCGCAGCCTGTATCTGACTGGTGTTACGGGGGGCGCTGACATTGGTGTATTGCAGCAATTACCGTCATTGGAAGCCATGGGCGTTCTTGTGACAGACCTGGAAAACGGGAATGAGGAGTACTTTATGGTAGACGGGCAGGAATCTGATAATGAAATGATGATAGATCGCCATATGGCAGTTTCTGACGAAGTTTGCGGGAAAATCTTTGCGGATTAAAAGAGATTCCCCTTAAGAAAACAATGTTTTTCTTTTCCTTGATTTCTTAAGGGAAACGGTGGCGATTGCATCAGAAGAAAAATAAGAAGGCTGGAATCCTCTGTATGATGAGAATTTCAGCTTTCTTTGTTTATGCCTTAATGGAATGTGGCAGAACAATAAAATATTTTTAAAAATTTTTTCAAAATTTAAAACCGATTGATTTTCTGCTGTGTCTTAGTAATGTCAGATGAGAAAATACATGATAAAAAATAAGAAAGGAGGCTTTTGCACCTGACAGCAGGTGAAAAATATCATTTCTCATTTGGCAGAAGTGAAAGAGCTCTTTCGCTCCACGACATAGTGAAAATAAATATTTATTTAGGAGGGCATATGACTATGAAAACAAAAAGTTTAAAATCAAGATTTGGTGCAATGGCACTGGCGGCAGCGGTGGTGCTGACAGCATTTCCTATGACTGCAATGGCAGTGGAAAGTCCTGTGAACGCGGATTTTTCCGGTGAAATTCCTTCCATGCAGGAAAAGGTCAGCTATCCATGGGCAATTCCCGGTGATGAAGGTAATGCGCCGCTGAATGTCACAATGAATTATGTGACAGACAACAGCACACTGACACTTTCCAAGAAGCCCAGCTATCAGGGAGAACTGGATTGGTACGCATATCTGTATTTCGTAGACGACAACAACCGCATCATAGACTATACAGGATGCCTGACAGGCGGTACTTTGGGCGATGGACAGACCACTGTGAAAATTTCTCCTGAAAAATTCATGGGAACCAGTTACGCCGGCAACCTGAGAAATTGTGTATATCAGATTCAGGTGGATTTTATGGAAGGTAACACCCCTTACAATGTGACATATTCCTATCGTATTCATGACGCAGGAAACCCTGATATGGCAAGAGCGGACAGATTCCCTCTGGATACAACCATAAACGGAAAAGAAGTTACTTTTGAAAAATTTACCATCAACGGCGAATCTTATGTTGCCATCAGAGATTTTGCGGCTGCATTAAATGGCACAGGCAAACAGTTCGCTGTTGGCTATGACGCAGGCAAAAAAGCGGTAACTTTGACCACTGGCAAGGCTTATACAATGGTCGGCACAGAACTTGCAGCAGATAAAGAACGTCTGAGAAGAATTGCGGAAACAGAAAAACTGTATGCGGAAACAGGCATTTACGCTGATGTCAATACACCCCTGTTTGAGTTCGATACAGTAAACGCAGTAGGCAGCACTTCCAAGATGTATCTCAATGGCAAAGAAGTCAATCTGAAAGCCTACAGCATTGCAGGAAAGAATTATTTCAAAGTAAAAGATCTGGCACAGCTGCTGAACGTTGGTTATGCCGTTGACAGCACAACAGGCAAAGTGGCTTTGGGTACTGCAAAAGGCTTTACTGCATAATGTAAAAGTTTTTAGAATGGACAATTCTATGCAATAACATAAACAACAGCTCTTTCGCTTAGTGGGGCATTTTTAGGAACCCATCTGTTTCGTTATGCCACTGACGAAATGGATGGGTTTTTTATAGAAGGAATAAGATGAATTTGAGGGTTTCAGATGGGGAAAAGAGGCGAATTTCTATGTGGAATAGAATGAAAAAATATATTTGTGCCGTGGTATCTGCAAGCTGTATGGTTTCGTGTTTTTCCGCAACGGTATATGCGGAAGATACAGTGAATGCAGAAACACTGGGAATAGAAGCACTGACGAATTCTGAGCAGTTGCAGGGATTTCAGGTAGAAAAGAATGGGAATTATGACCAACAGGTTTATCAGTATAATCAGGACATCAGAAAACAGGCAGATGCGGAAACAACACCGGAGCTTTTGCAGCTTTGTCGGGTATGGCTTTCTGCGGAAGATTACATACAGTTGAATTTCGACCAGTATGACGCTTATATTGGCAAGATGGACTTGGAGCTGGATAAGGAATCTTATGCGGAAGAAAGAAAAAATATATTGTCTTATCAGGATGAAATAAAGAAAAAGGCTTTGGAAGTAACACAAAACTGCACGACAGATTATGAAAAATGCAAAGCCATCCACGACTGGGTCAGCAGTAATGTTTGGTATGACATGGATATATTTTACGGTGGAGAATATAAACCTCAGGACGCCATCAGTGTGCTGAAAAATAAAAAAGGCGTCTGCGCAGGCTATGCCAATCTGACAATAGAAATGCTGCGCTCCATCAATATTCCGGCAAAAAAAGTAAGAGGTCTTTCTCTTGGTTTGGGTATGAGCAGAAACTGGACATACGATGTGCTGCAAAGGCCAGAGAGCAACCATGCGTGGGCAGAGGCTTATGTGGATGGCAAATGGATCATTCTGGATACCACTTGGGACAGCCAGAATATATATGAAAATGGGGAATTTGGCGCCCAGAAGCCCATCAGAGATACCTATTTTGATCCGTCTCTGGAAACATTTTCAAAAGATCATTTGATTCTCGAGTATGATATTCCAAAAGACAGAGCTATAACAGAGGATGAGAAAACAATCCCTTGGCCAAAGGAAACACAGGCATGGCCCGTAAGATTCCCCATTGTTGTCAATGGGCAACAAATGCCTGTCAACATCAGGCAGGTTTACTTTGTGCAAGGCAATACCACATATTATCAGCAGAGAGCCTTTTATAAACTGCGCGATCTGGAGCAGGCATTGATTGGTACGGAAAAGCAGATAGAAGTCAAATGGGACGGGAAACAAAAAGCCATAAACATTGTAACGGGAGCGGCGGCAAATCCGAAAAAAAGCACAGTTTCCATTAAAGATGCTTATCAGGCATATAACGCCCTGCGAAGTGATGTGCCAGTTTATGTCAATGGGAAAAAGACAGATATGACGGTGTACAGTATCAGCGGCAGTAATTATGTACGTTTGAGAGATTTTGGAGAAGCATTGAATCTTTATGTAGGCATGGATTTGTTGAATATTACTTTTGTCATGGATACAAAAAGAGATTATGTGGCAGCACCGGATTACTACTTCTACAGTGATTGATTGTGAAAAGCATATGAAAGAGGGAAAGGGGAATAGAGTCATGAAGGGAAAAAAAGATGAAGTTGGCAATGACTGTGATGGCAATGACAGCTATTTTGGCACAGACCACAGCAGTATTTGGTGCAGATTCCAGTGGGGCTTTGCAGCAGCAGATTCAGAAATTAAATCCTTATCGTTATTATCAGGATGATTTCAATCATGACGGAACAGAAGAAGCCTTTGTATTGACAGAACCCATTAAGGGGAGTAGTGAAGGGTATGGCTGGAGAGCAAAAATATATTTTGTGACGGAAAGAGGGAGTCAGCTCTTAAAAGACAATGACGAAGATTCCTGGTTTTATGCCCCCGATCCTACCAGTCCAGACAGTAATGGGATTACCATCGCGCAATCCAATGGCTATAAAGCATTTTGTGTTTATGGACATCCGCCAATGGGATACTACAGCTATTCTTATGTTTTTACGGTAAATCAAGCGGGTGAGGTAAAAGAACATAATCTGCCGGGGTGGATGGAGAAAGATATGCGGTTTTTCACTTATGGATATGATGTGGCGTATGCAGATGAGGATCTTCCGGATGACAGTGATTTCTTTGCGGGAGGTACAAATTCAAAACTGCATTTCTTCTACATGGACGCAAAGGGCAATTTGCGGGAATACGGTGCAGTAGAGATTACAAAAGAGCAGCTTTTGCTGTTTGATGGTGCGGAAAGCGTTTTAAAGACCATTGAACAGGAAGGCCGTATTATTGACATTCTGTATCGAGCAAATGGATATATTCAGATCAATGTCCGGGATGATATGAGTCGTGTGAATTATCTGCTGCGGTATCAGGACGGCAAGGTTTCTCTTGTAACAAACAGCGAGAACGCGGGACGGGGTTCCTATTATGGTCTCGGTTTTATCACCTATGAATCCCCTTATGTCGTAAAGCCTGTCTTTACACCGCCTGCAAAAACAGTACGTCCGGCTTCCAGTGCCGTTGTCATCAATGGCAAACCTGTATCTTTTGACGCTTATAACATTGATGGAAATACGTATTTTAAGCTGAGAGATGTGGCTATGGCGTTAAATGGCACGAAACAGCAGTTTAATGTGGTATGGGATCAGGATAAAAAAGCGGTAAATCTCATTTCCAACACACCTTATGAAGCTGTAGGAAATGAGCTGAAAAAGGGGGACGGTCTGCCGAAGAAAGCAAGTCCCAACACATCCAGCATTTATCAGGATGGAAATCTTGCGGATTTAGACGCGTATGCCATTGGCGACAATACATACTTTAAGCTGCGAGATTTGGGGGAAGCCTTCGACTTTGCAGTCGGTTGGAATAACCTTACAAAAACCATTACCATAGACACAAAATAAAAATCATTTGTGAAAAAGGCGTGTTTGTATGTATCAATGCAATGGATATAAGTATTTTCCCATCCGTGAGTTGGGGTATTTGTTCGATTTTCATGTGCAGTGGGGAAAACAATTGTGATTGATACCATGAAGTAAAGTTTGAATTGACAGGATAAGGAGGCAATGGGTATGAAAAAATCACTCATAAAATCATTGGGCTTTATGATGACGTTTTTGATGGTGTTTCAAGGGGGCGCTGCGGTAGCAATGGCAAAACCTGCGTCCACAGAGAGATATGCGACCATTGTTACAGATGGTTTTTCTAGCAGAACCGTGACGTATGCCATTAAAGAAGATGGCTCCCTTTGGGGATGGGGAAATACGGTAGGAGATGGTACAAAAGAAATACGAACCACACCTGTCAAAATTATGGATGATGTGATTTCGGTAGATACTTGTGTAAACATGTCGGCTGCAATCAAAAAAGATCATAGTTTATGGGTATGGGGCAATCGTGTATATTTGACAGATCTGATTCGGCATACCGCCACACAGGATATCTCCAAGGAGCTGAATAACAACGGATTCTTAATCAACGATATTCTGCGTCCAAGGAAAATCATGGACAATGTCCGCTCCATTGATATGGAGGGTGATGTTGTTGCCATTGTGAAAACAGACGGTTCTGTATATATCTATGGCGGAACTTTCCATGGAGAGCGGGAAAATTTTTTGGTCGACAATAAAGGTTATACTTCACAAAATACCATTGGCAGACTTCCAATCGACAATGTGGCGGCAATCAAGCTGACGGAAATGGACGGCGTTTTTGCGCTGAAAAATGATAATTCTCTTTGGTTTTCCGGCATTATTCTGGAAAGATATGTGTTGGATTCCATGCGTGCCCAATATGTAAGAATCGGGGATCAAATCCTTCCAAATGATGACAATTCCGCTTATGGGAAAATTGTAAAGCCTGTCAAAGTAATGGATGATGTTGTGGAATTTGATAATTCCTATCACAGATATTATGCCTTAAAATCAGACGGCACACTTTTGGTATGGGGTGGATATGGAAACATGCATGATTATAACGAAAATCCCATCATACCCAAAGGCATTGAAAATGTAAAGTCCATGAATGAAGAAATGTATGTAAAGACCGATGGTACGTTATGGGCAAAAGGTGAATGTGAAGAGGGTCAGCTTGCAAACGGCACCACAGAAGGAGATTTTTATGCTTTAAATGGATGGTTTCAGTCTCAATATACACAATGTATGGAGGATGTGGAACGTGTTTCCACAAATGACCATACGACCTTTGTTTTGAAATCTGACGGAAGTCTTTGGGGATGCGGTTTGGCTGATGACGGAATCATTGGAAATGGCGCCAATGGTGAAATGGTGGGTGGTCCTTTTCATGAAAACAGAATTCAGGTTACACCTGTAAAGGTGATGGAGCATGTGAAGCTGCTTTCTCCCATGGGGAATAAGACCGCAAAGCCGTCCTCCTCCAAAATCATGGTGAATGGAGAAGAAGCGGCGTTACAGGCATATACCATAGATGGAAATACCTATTTTAAGATTCGTGATGTTGGAGCAATGCTCAATGGTACAGACCATCAGTTCAATGTTGTATGGGATAATGAGAAAAAAGCAATCCATCTTCAGTCAGGTGCAGAATACCAAATGGTTGGAGGAGAAATGGCGCCTGCTGGTCAGGGAAATCAAAATGCCTCTTTAAGTTCATCTAAAGTGTATTTGGATGAAAATAACATTTCATTGAAAGCATACACCATAGATGGAAGTACTTATTTTAAGTTAAGAGACTTGGGGCAGGCAATGGGCTTTGATGTAAGCTGGGATAATGCAGGAGGTAATATTGTCATTACGGCATAAACCTAAATCATGACAAAAATCGCCGGAAATCATTATGCAAGACGAGGGCAGCGTCATAGAAAGGCGCTGCTCTCATTGTATTGTTGCCTTTGCAAGAAAGCGAAAAGTTTTGCCATGGAGAAATGCTGTCCTCTTATTCTTTTCGGAAAAAATCTCCATCTGCGGAAAGAAATCTTATTTTTACATAAATGTGCGTTCTTTGGTTCATAATAACTCTGAACAACCGACCGACGGAGGTTGGACACAGAGGAGGACAAAGAACATGAGAGCAACTGGTATTGTCAGAAGAATTGATGACTTGGGAAGAGTAGTCATTCCAAAGGAAATCCGCCGTACACTCAGGATTCGGGAAGGCGACCCGTCACAGATAATATTGTCAGAATACGAAAGGTTTGGATTTGCCATGCTCAGATTGGAGGAGAGATGGCTGGGAAGATAAGATACATATCATTTTGGAACCCTTCTAAAATAAAAAAGCAGATTTTATCTATTGCAATATAGAATAAAATCTGCTTTTTTAATTGCACAGAAATTTTAAGTTTCCCATGCCATAAATACACATACTATGAATATCATTTCCAATCGTTATTTTTTTCTATACAGAAAATGTTACAGCCAAGGTGTTATTCAATAAGTATTTCAAACAAACTATTCATTCCATTTGATTTTGTGTTTTTTTAGTTTGCGTGAAACAGAAGGTTGGCTGATCTGCAATGCCTCTGCGATTTCATAAGTAGTTTTATATTTTTTTGCAGCATTTTGCAAAATGGTGTGCTCTAAATTGTCATAAGCCTCTTTTAAGGGAATGATTTCATCTGCCTCTAATTCTAATATAGAGGCAACAGAAGGATTCCAAGGGAGCAATCCTGCTTTTGGAGTGATCTCATTTTCTTCAGAAGTGACCAAAATGCGTTCAATGATATTTTCCAACTCTCTGACATTGCCAGGCCAGTCGTAATCCATCAAGCATTTGAGCATGCTGGGAGAAAGTTTTTTGTTCATTTTATATTTTTCATTGATATTGTTGACAAAGTACTCGATGAGAGGCGGGATATCTGTTTTTCTCTCTCGCAAGGGCGGCAGGACGATGGATACCACATTCAGACGGTAGTACAGATCTTGACGAAATGTTTTCTCATGTACCATTTCTTCCAGATTGCGGTTGGTAGCGGCAATGATCCGAGTATCGATGGGAATGGACTTTGTGGAGCCAATACGGGAAATGGTTTTTTCCTGAAGGACACGGAGCAGTTTTACCTGCAAATGCAAAGGCATATCCCCGATCTCATCCAGAAAGACCGTTCCTTTGTTTGCCATTTCAAAAATACCAATATGCCCATTCTTTTTGGCACCTGTAAAGGAACCGCCTTCATAGCCAAATAGCTCTGACTCCAGAAGGTTTTCTGGAATAGCACCACAGTTGATTTTCAAAAATAAGCTGTTGTTTCGATGGCTTTGTTCGTGTATTTCTCTGGCAACTACTTCTTTACCGGTACCGGATTCGCCAAGTATCAGGACAGTAGAATCCACATTGGCGACTTTATGGGCTAAAGACATGACGTTTTTGAATTCTTGGCTCTCTGCTACATAATTCTGTGTTTTCTGCATTTTGTTGAGCCGTTGTTGGTATTGGTCAATGAGAAAACGAGATTGTTTCAGGTCTTCCTCAATTTTATTCAGTACGGTCACATCTCGAACAAAGGAAACTACCATGAGTATTTCGTCCTGATCGAAAATAGGAAAGCCGTTTAAGGCTACTTTTTTGCCGTTTTTGATCTCCTGTTCAATGCTGACAGGTTTTTTGGTTTCAATGACTTTTTGCGTGATGGAGGTAGAGAGATAACCTTCCTGTACGATCTGGTTCATATATTTCCCGATGAGATTTTCTGCTTTTAGTCCTGTGATTTCTTCATAGGCACGGTTTACCTGTAACGTCAGACCGTCTGCGTTTGTGATATATATCCCATCGGTAAACGTATCAAAGACTTTTTCCCAGTTTTTGGAGTCTTTCATATCTAATAGTTTTTTAGACATCTTGTATCCACCTCCCAAGACTATTTTTGTTGGCATGAATATTGCTTCTTTTATATATTGCATAGTCTCCCTCACGACATGCGTTCTTCCGCTCCATGATAGGAAGAACTATCAGGAAAGCAGATGCAGGTATCCTGCATCTCTTTTTTTATTTTCCCTGAAATGCAGGAGAGGGTTTTTTGTTCAGAAATGCTTCGATGGCATTTGTTCTGTCAGTGGTTTGACAAATTTCCATAAAAGCATCTGTTTCATATGCCAACTGTTCTTCTAAAGTTGTGCCGTATGTGTGCTGTAATACTTGCTTCATCTTTTTGACAGCAAGGGGTGCGAAGCCGCAGATGGTATTTGCCAGTTCTTTTGTCTTTTGTTCCAGATCTTCTGTAGGCACCAAATATTGTACCAGTCCCAAACGAAGGGCTTCCTGTCCATGCAGGGTTCTGCCCGTCAATAACAGATCCATAGCGTTGGCATAGCCGATTTTCTTTCCCAAAAGACCAATGCCGCCAAAACCTGGAATTTCCCCCAATTTGATGGTGGGGATGCCCAACTGGATGTTGTCAGAAGCGATGACCAGATCTGCGGACAACAGGAATTCCAATCCTGCACCCAGACAATATCCATGGATGGAAAAGATGACGGGGCAAGAGCAGTCACGCAGGCATTTAGCACATGCTTGTCCAAGGTTGGAAAAGCGGCGAGCTGAGTCGCCTTTCAAATGTTGTTCTTCCTTAATATCTCCGCCGAACGTAAAGGCATTTGGCAGATCGCTTTTTACAATGACACATCGGATATCTTCCTTTTTATGGATTGCTGCGAAAATATCGCACCATCTTTCCATCATTTCTGTAGAAAAGGAATTGCCTACGCGCTGTCGATTTAAATGGACGGTGGCAATATGGTGTTCCACAGTCAATTGGATTTCATTCATGTTCATTCCTCCTTTGTACTATAAAAATGGAGCAAAAAACATGCCTCGTTAGTTGATCTTGTCATTTTGTGTGTTTTTTGGGGTATATTCCCCATTTTACAGGAAAACGCAAACATAAAAAATTTTTTGTAATGCATTTTGGTAATTCAAAATTGAATCAAACCATGAATGATTCAATGATGAATCAAAGAAAATGGGGTTTTTGATTCGATTTTGAATCAAGATGAAGAAAAGTAAGTTTTCCCATTCAATATACACAAAAAATGAGAGACAATGATGGCTTCAAAAAAACAATAAAGAAGTCTTTGTCTTGTTTTTATTATTTTATTATATACGAAATTCATGACTTTGAAAGCAAAAAAACGATTGTTTTGTATGTTTTTATATCAGGCTTTTGGTTTTTGGCACGGTTTATGCTTTATATTCGGGTACAAGATCAAAAGAAAGGAGATGAAATGATTTTGGAAACAAAAAAGGCACTGGAAGGATTAAAAATACTAGATTTTACAAGAGTTTATTCTGGTCCTTACTGCACGATGCTCCTGGCGGATCTGGGAGCGGAGGTCATCAAAGTCGAGGCACCGAAAAAAGGCGATGACACAAGAATGTTTGCCCCCATCCGGCAGGGTGAAAGCGGATATTTCATGTATCTGAACCGCTGCAAAAAAAGCATTACTTTGGATCTGAAACAAAAAGAAGGTAAAAAGATTGCCAAAGAACTTGCACAGTGGGCAGATGTGGTCATCGAGAATTTTTCGCCTGGCACTATGGAGAAACTGGAACTGGATTATGAACGCATCAAGAAGGTGAATCCAGAGATTATATACGCATCTATTTCAGGTTTTGGACAGACAGGACCCTATCGGAATAAGGTGGCATATGACGCAGTGGCACAGGCAATGGGCGGCTGGACGGCATTGACTGGCTTCCCGGATACCACACCGGTACGTGTGGGACCTGCCCTTTCCGATGCAGCAACAGGCATTCATGCTATGGCAGCAATCCTGGCAGCGGTCATTTATAAACAGAAAACAGGCAAAGGACAGTATATCGACATTGCCATGATGGACACCGTATTCTCCATGCTGGAAAATGCCGTACCCATCAAAACGCTCATGGGAGAAAATCCCGACAGAATCGGCAATTCCAATCCTAGTTCTGCACCTTATAATCTGTACCGCACCAAAGAGAGCCATATCGTCATTGCAACAGCCAATGACGCTTTGTTCAAAAAGCTCATTGGTGTCATGGGGAAACCAGAACTGATTGAGGATGAACGATTTGCTACCAATCCCGACAGAAAGAAAAATGAGAAAGCGCTGGATGCCATTATTGAAGAATGGACCATGCAGCATACCAATGAGGAAATTGAGCAGATGCTGGATGAGGTGAGAGTCCCTGTGGCTTCGCTGAAAACCATTGCGGAACTGGTGGATGATCCCCAGATTGCAAACCGCAATATGCTTGTTTCTCTGGAGCATCCTGTAGTAGGAACTGTCCGCTATCCGGGCAATCCCTTGAAATTGCAGGAAACACCGCCCCAGCCTACCCAAAGAGCGCCTATGCTTGGCGAGCATACAGACCGGATTTTACGGGATGTACTGCACTATGGTCAGGAAGATATAGATAAATTCAAACAGAATCAAATTATTTAATCCAGAGGAGGAATGTTATTATGATGAATGGACAACAGTACAAAGACAGCCTGCGGAAACTGCACCCTGAGATTTACTGCAACGGCAGAAAGATCGAATGCGTTGTGGATGACCCCATGACAGCACCTCATGTCAACTCTGCAGCTATGACATACGAACTGGCATTTGATCCCGAATACGAAGATCTGATGACAGCCATTTCCCCTTTCACAGGCAAAAAGATCAACCGTTTTACACATGTACACCAGAGCACAGACGACCTGGTCAAAAAAGTAAAAATGATGCGTATGATCGGTCAGAAAACAGGTACCTGCTTCCAGAGATGCGTTGGTTTTGACGCCATGAACGCTTCTTTTATCACAACATATAAGATCGATAAAAAATATGGAACAAATTACCATCAGCGTTTGATTGACTATATGACTTATGTGCAGGATAATGACCTTATGATTGCGGGCTCTATGACAGATCCCAAAGGTGACAGAAGCAAAAAACCCAGCCAGCAGGCAGACCCCGATCTGTTCGTACATATCGTAGAAAGAAGAGAAGACGGTATTGTGGTTCGCGGCGCAAAAGCCCATCAGACAGGTATGGTAAACTCCCATGAAATGCTGATCCTGCCTACTACAAATCTGGGACCCGACGATAAAGATTACGCAGTTGCTGCTGCAATCCCCGTAGACGCACCGGGCGTGATCCATTTCTTCGGCAGACAGACAAACGAAAACAGACGTCTGGAAGGCGATATCGATACAGGTAACGCAGAATACGCAATCGTTGGCGGCGAAACACTGACAATCCTTAATGACGTATTCGTTCCTTGGGACAGAGTATTTATGTGCGGTGAAACAGATCTGGCGCAGGAATTCGTAGAAACATTCGCATCTTATCACAGACAGAACTACGGCGGCTGCAAAGTTGGTGTTGCTGATGTCATCATCGGTGCTTCCGCATCTATGGCTGAATACAACGGCTGTCCCAAAGCTTCTCATATCAAAGATAAACTGGTTGAAATGGTACATCTGGCAGAAAGCATGCACTGCTGCTCCATCGCATGTTCCGCTATGGGTCATAAAACAGAAGCAGGCAGCTACTATGTAGACACACTGCTGGCAAATACTGTAAAACTGAACTGCACAAAGACCATGTACGAAATTTCTCGTCTGGCACACGACATCGCTGGCGGTTTCATCGCAACGCTGCCTTATGAAGCAGATTACCGTTCCGAAATCGGTCATGACTACATCGATAAATATTTCGCAGGCGACGCGAAATTCCCTACAGAAGAAAGAATCCGTATGGCAAGACTGCTGGAAAACATGACAGGCGGTACAGCACTGGCAGAAAGCATGCATGGCGCAGGTTCTCCTCAGGCAATGCGCGTTATGATCCAGAGAGAAACCAATTGGGAACAGAAGAAAAAAATGGCGAAGAAATTAGCCAAAATTGAAGTGAAGGAGGATTGAGCCATGTTTCAGACACCGGTTATTGTCAGCGGCGTACGAACGGCAACAGGTAAGTTCGGCGGCGCCCTGAAAGATATTGAAGCGCCTGCGCTGGGGGCTCTGTGCACAAAGGAAGCCCTGAAGCGTGCCAATATTACAGGCGATATGGTAGATGAAGTTATCATCGGTACCCATTTTCAGGCAGGGATCAAAGCCAATTCTGCAAGACAGGTATCTTTGGGTGCAGGCATCCCTGTAGAAGTGCCTGCATGGACAGTCAATAAAAACTGCGGCACCGGTCTGAAAGCCATCCAGTCTGCGGCAGAACATATCATGCTGGGCGAAGCGGATATCATGGTGGCAGGGGGCTGCGAAAGCATGAGCCGTATCCCCTATGTGCTGAAAGATTATCGTTTCGGCGGCAGAATGGGCAGCGGTCAGGTTTTGGACTCCATGCTTTATGATGGTCTGGTAGACCCCTTCATGAATTATCATATGGGCATCACAGCGGAAAACGTAGCAGAAAAATGCGGCATCACAAGAGAGATGCAGGATGAATTTGCGCTGCTGAGCCACAAACGGGCACAGGAAGCGGCAGAAGCCGGCAAATTTGATGAAGAAATCATCCCTGTGGAAGTAAAAACAAAAAAAGGCACAGTGATCTTTGATAAAGACGAAACCATTCGTTATAACGCAAAGATCGAAGATTTTCGGAAACTGAAACCTGCTTTCCGTCCTGACGGCGGCACTGTTACAGCAGGGAATGCTTCTGGATGTAACGACGAAGCAGCCATCGTTGTGATGATGAGCGAAAGAAAAGCCAAGGAACTGGGCTTGGAAATCAAAGCAGCACTGCGAGGTTTTGCTTCTGCCGGCATTCATCCTTCCATCATGGGCTACGCTCCCGTATACGCAGTGCAGAAACTGCTGAAGAAAGCGAATATGACAGTGGACGACATCGATCTGTTTGAAATCAATGAAGCCTTTGCAGCACAGGCATTTGCCTGCGTAAGAGATTTGGGGCTTTCCATGGATAAAGTCAATGTAAACGGCGGTGCCATTGCCCTGGGTCATCCCGTTGGCGCGACAGGTGCCCGTCTGACAATCAATATGATGAATGAACTGCGCCGCAGAAACTGTCGTTATGGTGTTGTAACTCTTTGCATCGGCGGCGGTCAGGCCATTGCGGCACTGGTAGAAAATGTGGCAGGAGGTGCGAAGGAATGAGTGTGAAAAAGATTTTTGTCATTGGCGCTGGACAGATGGGTTCCGGCATTGCTCAGGCAGCTGTTATGGGGGGATTTGAAGTTGTCCTGCGAGATATGACAGATGATATCATCAATCGTGCTCTGGATAAGATTCAGAAAAGCCTAAGAAAAATGGCGGATAAAGGCAAGATTTCCGCAGATGATGCGGAAAAAATGATCGGCAATCTTTGGGGGACAACCCTGCTGGAAGATGCAGCAGACGCAGATCTGATCATTGAAGCGGCGGTGGAAAATATTGCAATCAAAACTCACATTTTCCAAGAGCTGGATAAAATCGCAAAACCCGAAGCCATTTTGGCTACCAATACATCCTCTCTGTCCATCACAGAGATCGCAGCAGCATCCAAAACACCGGAAAGAATTGTGGGCATGCATTTTTTCAACCCTGCATCCGTTATGAAGCTGCTGGAAATCACAAAAGGCTATCTGACAAGTCAGGAAGCCCTGGATACCGCTCTGGCAGTAGGGGAAAAGATGGGCAAGGTGACCATTGTGGCATTGGATAAGCCCGGATTTATCGTAAACCGTATGATCGACCCTATGCTGAACGAAGCGATCTGCCTAGTAGAAGAAGGCGTAGGTACACCGGAAGATATTGATAAAGGTATGAAATTTGGCTGCAATCATCCCATGGGTCCTCTGGAACTGACAGACTTGATCGGTCTGGATGTATTGCTGGCAGTTATGGAAGTATTCTATAAAGAATACGGTGATCCGAAATATAGACCCGCGCCCCTGCTGCGGAAAATGGTACGGGCAGGCAAATTGGGCAGAAAAACGGGCGAAGGCTTCTATAAATATTGATCCAAAAAGGAAGCGAAACCGTGAAAATTGGTGTAAAGTTTTGCGGGGGCTGCAATCCCGGATATGAGCGCAGCAAGATTGTAAAGCGGATCTGTGCGGAGTTTCCACAGGTAGAAATTGAACCTGTACGGGAGGAAAGCGCATATGATTTGATACTGCTCATCAGTGGCTGTCATGCGGAATGCTTATCAGTTGCCGCATGGCAGCAGCAGGCTCCGGTGATTTCCATTTATCAGGAAATCGATTATGATAAGATTCAAAATTACTTAAGAGACATGTGCGGAAAAAATTCATGATAAAAAGGAGGCGTAAAGAGTATGTCTTTTACTCAGATATTGATGTGGATTATGGCCATTGGCGCTTTGGTCGGTGGTTTGGATAAAGTGTTTGGTAACAGACTGGGACTAGGGGAAAAGTTTGAAGAAGGTTTCAATGCCATGGGGCCTTTGGCACTGGGCATGGCTGGTATGGTTTGTCTGTCCCCTGTGATTTCTGACGTTATCGCGCCGATTATCGGTCCTGCATTGCAGAAAATCGGTTCTGACCCGGCCATCTTTGGTTCTATCTTGCCCAATGACACAGGCGGTTATTCCCTGGCAATGTCTATGGCAGTAGATGAAACAGCAGGTCTGTACTCCGGTCTGATTGTGGCTTCTATGCTGGGCAGCACCGTAACATTTTCTATCCCTGTAGGTATGGGTCTGATTGAAAAGAAGGATCAGCCTTATTTTGCCAAAGGTCTGGTTATTGGTATGATCACCATTCCCATTGGCTCTGTTATCGGCGGCTTGCTTGCAGGTTATCCCCTGATGATGGTACTGATGAATACCATTCCTGTTTTGATCATTTCTGTTTTGCTGGCAATTGGACTGAAATTTGCGCCTACCAAAATGATGCGTGGTTGTCTGCACTTCGGCAATATCGTCGTTGTCATCATTACACTGGGCCTCATTGCGGCAGCTTTTGAATATATGACAGGCATCGTATTGATCCCAGGTATGGCACCCATTGAAGACGCCATGAGTATGATCGGCAATATTGCTGTTGTTCTGCTTGGTACATTCCCCATCCTTTCTCTGCTGACAAAAATTCTGGATAAACCTCTGACCGTACTGGGCCGCAGAATCGGTATGGATGCCACATCTACAGCAGGTATGATCTTCTCTCTGGCAAACAGCATTCCTGTATTTAAAATGATGAGTGATATGAGTTCTAAAGGTAAAATCGTCAATATCGCATGGATGGTCTGTGCAACAGCAGCCCTTGGGGATCACCTTGGATTCACAGCCGGTGTACACCCTGAAGCGATTCCTGCCGTTGTTATCTCCAAACTGCTGGGCGGCGCCGTTGCCGTAGTTCTGGCGTTGGTACTGACAAAAAATACAGATGCAGAAGATGCGGAAAGTCGCCGCATTGAAGAAATGGAAGCAAAACACACAGCGTAAAAGAATGGAGGCATGTACAATGAACACAAACAGAGCAAAGGACATTATGAACATCGCGGTCATGAATTTCAAAGTATGGACAGGCGATAAGGAAACCAACTTGGCACATATTGAGGAATATACCGTTGCTGCTGCCAAAAGGGGTGCAGATCTGGTGCTGTTCCCTGAAATGTGTTTGATGGGTTATGATTATTTTGTGGATGAAACCATCCCTATGGAACAGAAGATCGCTGTTACAGAAACCGCTCAGGGGCCTTCTGTAAAAAGAATCGAAAAAGTAGCAAAAGATTATGGCGTATATGTTATCTTTGGTATGTCTGAAAAAATGTCAGAGGATGCGACAGATCTGTATAACTCCGCAGTTGTGCTGGGGCCTGACGGTTTCATTGGCACATATCAGAAGATCCATCCTTTCGGCACAGAAAATCTGTGGTGCAAAAAAGGTGAAACACCTTTTATGTTTGACACAGAATGGGGTCCCATTGGTCTGGGTATCTGCTATGACAGCTATCAGTTCCCTGAATTGGTACGCTATTATGTATATAAAGGCGCAAGACTGTACCTCAATCCCACTGCCGTTATTGAGGAAATCCCCAATGAAGGCAGCAGAGAAGCTTTTGTCAGATGCTATACACCTCATCTGGAATACAGTGTTCTGGCAAGCTCTGTATACATCGCAAGCTCCAACCTGACAGGCTATGACAGTGCTTCTTATTTCGGCGGCGGCAGCATGGTTATTGGGCCTAAAACAAACGCTTTCGGCGAAGTGGATGTGGTACGTTATATCGGTGATGACAGGGATTATCAGGCAAAGATGTTTATCGGCACCATCGACCTGTCTTTGGCAGTGCGCCATCAGTGCACCGTAAATCCTTACGCTGGCACACCGGACTTCAGACCGGAAATTTATAAAAAATTCTATGAAGACCTGGAAGAAAAATAAGGGGGATTAGAAATGAAAAATGTAACATTTGACCTGACCGGAAAGGTTGCTTTGGTCATTGGCGGCACAACAGGCATTGGACATGCCATTGCTATGGAATATGCAAGATGGGGTGCCAATGTCATTGCAGTCAGCAGACGTGCCAATAAGTGCAAAGAAGTAGCTGACGAAATCCGGGCAGAAGGTGTACAGACTTTGGAATTTCCTGTAGACGCACAGGATAGAGAACAGCTGGTACAGCTGAGAGATAAAGTTGTGGAAACCTTTGGACGCATTGATATTTTGGTCAATGCTGCCGGCGTGAATCGCAGATACAACGCAGAAGATTTCCCTATGGAAGAATATGATGCTGTTATGAATACAAACTGCCGTTCTCTGTTTATGAGCACGCAGGTCATTGGACAGCAGATGATACGTCAGGGTTATGGCAAGATCATTAACATCGCATCTATGGGTGCATATCTGGGCTTGAACCGTGTCGTTCCTTACTGCGGCAGCAAAGGCGCTGTTTTGCAGATGACAAAAGGTTTTGCCGTAGAATGGGCAAAATATAATGTGCAGGTGAATGCCATTGCGCCCGGTTACTTCAAAACAGAACTGACATCTGGGCTGCATGAAGATCCCGAAAGAGAACAGGCTGTTTTGAACCGCAACCCTATGAAACGTTGGGGTAATGTGGAAGAACTGACAGGCGCTGCCATTTTCCTGGCAACGGATGCGTCCTCTTTTGTAACAGGTACATGTATTCCTGTTGACGGCGGTATGCTGGCAATGGGCGTCTGAAAAAAAGAATGGAACAAAGAAAATGCGGGGGATGCAAAAAATCCCTCGCATTTTTATCAGAAAGGAGAAAAAATATGTTTCGCATTGTCAATAAAAAAGAACTAAACAGTGCTGTGACACTGCTTGAAATCGAAGCCCCTTTTGTGGCAAAAAAAGC
>OGGQ01000562.1_pt1 | contig 53727 bp, 45 predicted proteins | sample 1571191 | NCBI WGS metagenome assembly OGGQ01 (sample SAMEA2582061, study PRJEB24529) | metagenome | biome: Human gut stool | place: China | collected 2011
GGATCCCTATGAGGACCATACACTGTCCCGACATGCGCTGCTTTATCGGCAGCCGCGAATAGTAATACCTGAATATTTCTCCTGATGCCGCCGCTCATCGAGCCTCGCAGGCATCTGTGATATCTGTAACAAACTGCCAGTACATACTGCTGCTGCCCGTATGGCTGCTCGTAAATACAATCACCAATTCCAAATCTGGCACCACAAAGATATACTGTCCAAAATGCCCCTGTGCAAAATAAGCATCATATCCCTGTTCTCCAAATTTCCGAACCCACCACTGATAACCATAGTCAGCCGTTCCCGTTGATCTTTTAAACTGCAGGCTTGTGGAATCCTGAACCCATTCCTGCAGTATAATCTGCCGGCCCTCCCATACGCCGCCGTTTAAATACAGCTGTCCGAATCTGGCCATGTCATAGACATCCATATAAAAGCCGTTGCCGCCGTCCGAGATGCCCTGTGCATCCGTATCACACTGTACGCTGTCCATTCCGACTGGGTCAAACAGATATTCCCTGCCGAAATCATAGGCGGTTTTTCCCGTCGCTTTCTGTAAAATCGCTGACAGCAAATGAGTGCCTCCGGTGGTATAACTGAAAACAGTGCCCGGTTCTGATGTGACCGGACGCTCAAGCACGTAATCCACCCAGTTTTCCGAACTCCTCCAATCCTCCCACACATCCGTGTCAGCGCTGCTGATGCCCGATGTATGAGTGAGCAGATGCCATATAGTGACCTGTTTCAGGTATTCACTGCCGGACTTTGCTATCTGCGGAAAATACTCTGAAATGGGAACATCCACACTCTCAATATACCCCCGGTCAATAGCAATCCCAATCAGAGCGCTCGTGACGCTTTTCGAACAGGAATGGAGCAGAAAGACACTGTTTTCATCGCAGCCTTCCTTATAATACTCATCAACAATATATCCGTCCTTAACAATGACGGAAGCGAGCACCTGTGTAGGATCTAGCGCTTCATGGAGCCTTCCGGGCGCGTTGCTGTCCAAACCGTGGTTTTCAGGCAGATCATACTGCCATTCCCATGCGGTTTCCGGCTCTGTTTCCGGTTTTGTCACAGGCTCTGACTCTGGCATTTCTGCTGTCTGTACTGCCGGCTCAGTTCCCGTGCCTTCTTCCAGTCCGTCCGGCCCTTTCGCTGCGCCGCTGTCTTTTGCGGACAGAGAATCGGACAATTCATTAATACCTGCGGTTTCGCCGCAGCCTGCCAGTGAAAGAGCGAGTACGAGTATAAAGATTAAAACTAAGTTTTTTTTCATTTGATTCTCTCCATGTGAGTATTTTTACCGAAGTTATCCCCCCATATTATAGCAACACAGGAAAAATCCTGTACAATACTTATTCCAAATAGAGAATCATACTTAAAAAGTATACAATCAAAGTGTGCTGCTCCATTTTTTAAAATCTAAAACCGTCAGCGGCTTTGAAAAAATATAGCCCTGCACGATATCGCAGTATGATTGGCGAAGAAAATCCAGCTGTTCCTCTGTTTCAATACCCTCCGCCACAACTTCTATCCCAAGCTTATGGGAAATTCCAATGAATCCCCAGATGATCTCCCTCGCTTTGTAATTCGTAATATCATCAAAAAAGCTTTTGTCGAGTTTTATCACATCGATATCAAATTCTTTCAGCAGAGCAAGGGATGAATACCCAAATCCGAAATCGTCCAGTGAACATAAAAATCCGTTTTTATGCATTTCTCTGACTATGTTTTTAGTCAGATTTATCTGCTTTTCGTTCATCATAATCGATTCCGTGATTTCAAATTCAATCATCTTGTCGGGAATATTATATTTTTTCTTTATTCTTATAAAATCACGGAGAAAATTAAGGTTTTTGGTATGCGATCTTGACAGATTGACCGAGATCGGGACGGTTTTGTCACCATTATCCATATCGCTTCTGATCAGCCTGCATACCTCTTCAAATACATAGCGATCGAGAATACAGATTTTATCGTTTTTTTCAAATAGCGGTATAAAATCAGAAGGATAGATTAACCCGTATTCCGGATGCTCCCACCGAACCAGCGCTTCTGCGCCGCACAGCTTCATATCGGATAAACGTACCTTGGGCTGAAGATATACCTTAAAATCTTGATTTTTTAACGATGACTCGAACAGGGTGTTGATCTGTGTTTCCTTCTTCATCTGCTCAATCAGGGCATATCCAAAAAAAGAACAGGCATTTTCCTCCCGCTGATGCATACCGGCAAAACGGGCTCGGTCCTGTATCGTTCTGATATCCAGATTGGGCTCATCGATGAAATACCCGCCCAATCTCATTGACAGATAGTACGAAATATCTGTATAGCTGTTAAAAGAGTTCACATCGTTTATAATATTTCTAAGCCTTTCCTCCACCTTTGTCTGTGAATTTTCCTTCAGACATAAGAAAAACTGGTCCATTTCACTTCTGCAGACAAGTTCATCTTCTCTGATGCTGTTTTTCAGGACCTTATAAATATATTTCAAGGTGTTGTCGCCGGCAACGACTCCATAATTCTCATTGATCAGTTTAAACCCTTTTATATTCAGAAAAACAATGGTATAAGCGGGAGCAGAGCTTTTTAAAAGCAGCGATCCAAGTTTAGTCTGAAATGCCCGGTTGTTATCTCCTCCGGTCAGCGGGTCGACCATCGATATCTTCTCAAGATGTGTCCGCTTTTTTTCATAGGATACAACGATGAGCAGAAGCAGAATAAGAAAAACGGAAAGAACAATCAGATCGGCCGCTATACCGCTTATAACACAGATATTACTTTTTATCATAGTTCCTCCTATTCAATTGCTTTACTAATACTATAAATTCATTGAAATATGATTTCAACAAGATATCTGTGTACGTATACAAATAGTATCATATTTCCACCGGTCATGGTATAATGTCGATAGACATTATACCTGCGCTGATTTCCGTCTGCGAAGCAGACAATTTCCCAAGGAAATCATGCGCATCCCCCCGGAGGGGCCATGTCAGCCTGCTGACATGGTATAATGTCGATAGACATTATACCGCGCTGATTTCCGTCTGCGAAGCAGACAATTTCCAATGAATGATCCGGAGGAACCATGATTAAGAATAAGCAGACTTTATTTGATTATGTTTACAGCGATTTATGCGGTCAAATTAAGATAGGGCGCCTGTCTTACGGAGACAAACTGCCATCCATAAGCCAGCTTTGCGAACTGTATCATGTCGGCATCCGCACGGTAAAGGATGTCTTGAGCGCGCTGAGGAAAGATGGATATATCCGTACAGAAGAGAGAAAGGCGGCTACAGTCATTTATAACCGTGATAATATGGATCGGCATTTTGCTGTACAGTCCGTGCTCAGACAAAAAACAGCCATCATACAGACGTATGAAACAATGGCCCTGATCCTGCCTCCCATTTTCGCTCTGTCGGCGCTCGTATGCAGCGATGAAAAGATGCAGGAATGGGCCCCGTCCTTTAAAAATTTTGACAGCAAAGCTCCTGAAAAGCGGAAAAAAATTATGATGTCCCTCCTCTGCTTTCTTCTGGATAACTCCGGGAATCTTTTATTTCGGGAACTGTTTTCTAAATATGAACTGTTTGCGAGAATCCCTTTATTCCAGGATGAACCGAAATTTGAATCGCTGGTAACCTCATACAACGAGTTTAAAAGCCTCACATGGATCGCTGATGCTTTACTTCAAAAAAACAGTGAACTGATTTTTCACCGTTTTTCCGTTATGTATGAGGCGATCGTTCATTCGGCCAAGGTATTAATAAGGGATCTGGCAAAAAAATATCCGAATCTTCCGGAAGATGAGACAATGGATTTTGCCTGGAATACGTACATTGGCAGGAATCAGCTTTATACGCAGGTCGCGCGGGACTTAATCGATAAAATCGGCACCGGTTTTTATAAAGAGGACACCTTCCTGCCGCCTGAATCCCAGCTTGCAGAGGAATACGGCGTCTGTGTCTCAACCATTCGGAATGCGCTTGCGATGCTGAATAAAATTGGATTTGCAAAGACCTATAATGTCAAAGGGACAAAGGTGATCTGGCAGGAAGAACAGCTCGTGATCAAATGTCTGAAAAACAAAGTGCTTAGGAGAGATGCGCTGCTGTATCTAAGCGCCCTGCAGCTGACTGCGGTCATCATCCGTCCGGCTGTGATGCTTTCCGCCGCACGTATCACAGATAGAGAAATATCGGAACTAAAAAAGCAGTTGGCGGATCCCTCCTGTATACCACTTGACGCAATCGTCCGCTGCATCAAAGAGCACCAGCTTCTTAAACCAATGAAAACGGTACTGGAAGAGGCCGGCGCATTAAATATCTGGGGGTATTATTACTCCTTTTATAGCAATGGACCCATGGAAGATGAGATCCTCACGAAAAAGTGTGCCGAAGCATTTCAGTATCTATGCGAAGGCAATGCTCTCCGGTTAGCCTGCTGCCTGTCCTCCTGCTACCGCCACATACTGGAGTTTGTAAGAGATTATCTGTTAAGCTGCGGACTTTCGGAAGCATCCGCGCTGATTCTTCCAGCCGGACTCTATTTCCCGGCAGACTGACAAAGGGGCAGCCGCCGGCTGCCCCAATTGCCCTACTTTATCCGGTCAAACACATCCTTTAATGCCGGATAGAGAAGACGAAACTTCTGATACCGCTCCTCGTATCTTGCTGCCAGCTCCGGTTCGGGTTCAACGGTATCCACCGCCTTCACCAGGCGCTCTGCGGCTTCCTCCACCGATGAAAACCGGCCGCAGGCCACAGCGGCCAGCATGGCAGCTCCCATGGCCGGCCCCTCTTCCTGGGCCAGCACATCCACCCTGATATTCAGGATATTGGCGATCAGCCTTCTCCACAGCGGACTTTTCGCGCCGCCTCCGCAGATCTTGGTGCGCTCAATGGAGATTCCCAGAGATTTGGCAACTTCAAAAGAATCCCTAAGGGCGAAGGCAACCCCTTCCAGAACCGCAAGCGTAATATCCTCCCTGGCGGTATCCATGGTCATGCCGATCAATGTTCCTCTGGCATTGGGGTTGTTATGGGGAGAGCGCTCTCCCATCAGGTAGGGCAGGAAATATACGTTGTTTCTGCCCAATTCTTTAATTGCAGCCTGTTCACCCGCATAGTCTCCCGTCTTAAGGATTTCATCCATCCACCACTTGTTGCAGGATGCAGCGCTTAACATGCAGCCCATCAAATGATAGCAGCCGTCCGCGTGAGCGAAAGAATGCAGCGCATTGTTTACATCCACGCCAAATTTCCGGCTGGATATAAATACGGTGCCAGAGGTGCCCAGTGAGATATTGCAGCGCCCATCCCCGACTGTTCCGGTTCCCACGGCCGCCGCCGCGTTGTCGCCAGCACCGGCGGCCACCTTGACGGTCTCCGGGATATGAAGCTGTGCAGCTGTTTCCTTCGTCACCGTTCCTACCGCTTCATAGCTTTCAAACAGACTGGGCAGCCAGTCTTTTTTAATTCCGCATATTTCAATCATCTCATCGGACCAGCAGCGGTTTTTCACATCCAGCAATAACATACCTGAGGCATCCGACAAGTCGGTACAGTGCACACCGGTCAGCCGATAAGCTATATAGTCTTTCGGCAGCATAATTTTGCGGATCTTTTCAAAGTTCTCCGGTTCATGCCTGCGCAGCCACAAAAGCTTTGGCGCGGTAAATCCCGCAAAAGCGATATTAGCGGTATATGCGGACAGCTTATCCTTTCCGATCTGTTTGTTCAGATAATCGGTTTCTTCCCCGGTCCGGCCGTCATTCCACAGGATTGCCGGCCGGATGACCTGGTCCTTTTCATCCAGAATCACCAGGCCGTGCATCTGCCCGCCGAAGCTGATTCCCTCAAGCTGTGACCGGTCAAATCCGTCCAGCAGCTCATAAAGACCGGCCGCTGTCTGCTCATACCAATCCTCCGGTCTCTGCTCTGACCAGCCGGGCTGCGGGAAATACAGCGGATACTCTTTCGATACCGTGTTTCTGATCGCTCCGTTTTCATCCATCAAAAGCAGCTTTACTGCGGATGTTCCCAGATCAATTCCAATATAATACATCCTGTTCCCTCCTGTTACTTCAGAGCGTATTTGATGTGCAGATTGCGGAACTGAATTTTCAAACACGCTCCGCTTAGGATCGCACTGCGGCGGGAAGGTATTATGTCGCCCTGCCGCAGGCAGAGAATCCCGCCAGCGGGATTCTTTTTCATACGAAAGGATTCTCCGTGGGATACCTCACCGCTTTAGGCTGGTTATAGCCGATCTCGCAGGGTTCCACGCCCACATATTTAAACACCTCGAAAAGCGCTTTGCCGAAATGGCCGAACGCTACCGCGCCGTGATGGGGGAAATTCTTTTCAACCAGCACATGGCGGTAAAATCTGCCCATCTCCGGGATAGCAAATACTCCGATGCCTCCGAATGAACGGGTCGCCACCGGCAGCACTTCTCCTTCCGCGATATACGCGCGCAGCTTTGCGTCCGCCGTGCTCTGGATACGGAAAAATGTGATGTCGCCCGGAACGATGTCGCCCTCCAGCGTGCCCTGGGTCACTTCCTCCGGCAGTGTTCTGGCCATGATCATCTGATATTTCATAGAACAGGAGGTCAATTTTCCAGCCGCCGTATTGCCGCAGTGGAATCCCATAAAGGTATCTTTGTTCGAGTAATCATACTTTCCTTTTATCTCAGCCGCGTACATATCTGAAGGCACGGTATTGTTAATATCCAGCAGGGTAACCGTATCCTGGCTGACCGCGCTTCCGATGAACTCGCTGACCGCGCCGTAGATATCCACTTCGCAGGAAACAGGGATGCCCATTGCGGTCAGACGGCTGTTTACATAGCAGGGCACAAAACCGAACTGAGTCTGGAAAGCGGGCCAGCACTTCCCGGCAATGGTCACAAACTGCCTGGAGCCCCGGTGTGCTTCCACCCAATCCAGCAGGGTGATCTCATACTGCGCCAGTTTGGAGAGAATGCCGGGTTTTTTATTGCCTTCGCCCAGTTCCGCCTCCATGCTCTTAACCACATCGGGAATTCTGGGATCCCCGTCATGCTTATGAAATGCTTCGAACAGATCCAGCTCAGAGTTTTCTTCTATCTCAACCCCCAGGTTATATAACTGCTTGATCGGCGCGTTGCAGGCCAGGAAATCCTGGGGCCTGGGGCCGAAAGATATCACCTTCAGATTGCGCAGTCCCACCACTGCCCGCGCAACAGGGATGAACTCCCCGATCATCTCTGCAACCGTTTCCGGATCCCCCACCGGATATTCCGGAATATAGACGCGCAGATTGCGCAGCTTCAGATTATAGCTCGCATTGAGCATGCCGCAGTACGCATCCCCGCGTCCGCCCACCAGATCTTCTCCGGTTTCCTCAGCAGCCGCCGCAAACATCACCGGGCCGTTAAAGTACTTCGCCAGCAGCGTCTCCGAACTCTCCGGTCCAAAATTGCCTAAGTAAACCACCAGAGCGTTGCAGCCGTTTTCGTTCACTTCCTGCAGGGCTTTCTGCATATGTACTTCGCTCTCCACCACGGTGGGGCATTCGTAAATCTCGCCGCCAAGGCCGCGGTAGGCCTTAACAACCGCTTTTCTCCTGTTTTCGGAGAGCGTCATGGGGAAACAGTCCCTGCTCACCGCTACGATCCCTAATTTCACTTCCGGCATGTTATTCATCCTATTACCTCCCAGATTTTCTCTTGATTTTGTTGTTATTAACCGCTCCCGCAGACATATGACGAGTCAGCGGACGGAAATATTTTCTCCTCTAAGCCCAATAAAAGCGCCGTCGGCCTCAAGCCCTGAATCCGGGTGGGCAATCAGCCACTTATTTCTTGCAAACAGCAGCTTATCTTCCGGTGTATAATCCGGTTTCTCCTCTTCCGATAGATCCGTATTGGTCCCTCTGGGCAGTATAACAACCGCCTTAAAGCCGCTTTCCGCCACATTGCATGGCGCATAATGCAGCGTGGTACCATAGACCTCAATCACGGTCCCCGCCGGCACCAGAAACGCTTCCACCGATTCCGTATCATAGGTGTAATCCGGCCCCACATCCTGTTCGCAGCCAAGCAGCAGGATGATATCGGTCACAGCGATATTGACTTCGCTGTCCCTGTGATATTCCAGCGCGTTCAGCAGATAATTGTTCCCGTTGCAGTAGCCGATCTGTATCGGCATGCCCCCATAGAGGCTGGCGGCAATCTTACCGGCAGATGTGCAGCTCTCCAGGGATTTTACGCTGGGCTCATAGGCCACATTGTCCGGCAGCGGGGTTTCTCCCATCGCTTCTATGATATCGCTCACATCAATGCCTTCCACCACCTTGCCGTAGCGCGAAAACGCGGTATCTCTCACCGTCTTTACTACCAGTTTCTCTGCCATCTTCTCTGAACTCCTTTCCATAACGCCAGCTGGCGGCTGACGGACGGCGCACCGTATGCGCGCACTTTTTAATATTTGTTCAGTTATTAAACTAATAAGTTTATCCTATCACGAGTTCCGGTGTTGGTCAAGTGCATTCCTTCTGTTTCGCTGGACAAAATGCGGAAGAACAGCTATGATATTCTTATATTGTTCAGTGACCAAACAATTATCAGATTCCGGCCGCCGCATACATGGCAGACCGGCAGAATGGAGGGTATCATGGTAACCGGCAGCAAGGAGTTGATCCGCGATATGAACAGGCATTTGATCCTGGCTGAAATCATCAATAAAGGGCCTCTGTCCAGGGCCGCCATCGCTAAGGAATCCGGCCTGACCAAGGCCACCGTATCCGCAATTGTCCAGACACTGCTTGACGAGCAGCTGGTGACGGAGATCGGAAGCGACGATACCAGCCGCGGCCGCAAGCCCATCCTGCTCTCCTTCTGCCAGGAGGCCGGCTGCATCCTTTCCGTCGATCTCGGTGTGGATCACATTACAGCGCTGACGGCTGATCTGAAAGGGGAGCACTGCCGCTTAAGGCAGTATCCCAATCACTTTAAGAGAGAACAGCTCACAGAGGGACTCCTCACAATCATGGAATCCTCCATGCGGGAACTGCCTCCCAGCCCGTATGGGGTGGTGGGAATCAGTATCGGTATACATGGGGTGGTCCATCACAATCATATCTCCTTCACCCCCTATTATGATTACGCCGGACTCGATCTGGCTGCCGCGGTGAGCAGCCGCTTTTCCATACCGGTGATCCTGGAGAATGAGGCTAATCTCTCCATCATCGGAGAGAAAGCCTTCTGCTATAACTATCCCAATATGGCCGGCATCAGCGTGCATTCCGGCATCGGAATGGGGCTGATCGTGGATGGGAAGCTCTATACCGGCTGCAGCGGCTGTGCCGGAGAATTCGGGCATACCATCGTGGAAGCGGATGGGCGGCCATGCCCCTGCGGCAATCACGGATGCCTTGAACAGTATGCCTCTGAACGTGCCCTGCTTCAGGAATACGTCCGCAGAAAAGGTCTTTCCCATATAAGTGCCGAGACCTTCATGGATGCCTGTGCTAAATCTGACCCCGATGCTGTTTTGCTGCTGGAGCAGTTCGTCAAATACATGTCCATCGGGATCAACAATATCTTAAACGTCTTCAACCCGGATGTGATCGTGATCAACAGCGCCTTCACCGTGTATTCCAAAGAGATCATGAAGCAGCTGGAAAACCGGTTGGAAAACAGGATGCGGCGGTACTGCCGCATCCTGCCCTCCGGCCTGCAGGATTCCTCGATCCTTCTGGGCGGCGTCTATCTCTCAACCAGAAACTTTCTGGGCATCGATGAGCTTCAGCTTAAATCGGTGATCTGAAATCAAAAGAGAGGCGGGCCGCTTAAGCGGTGAATATAAAAAACGCCGGGGTGTTGCTGTGCTTTACGCATCAGCAACACCCCGGCGCCGCTGTTATGATCAGTTATCTGGTTGAGATACCTGATATATTGATCGCCGCTACCCTTGTCAGGAAACCTAAATCGTTCTCGTCCTCTTCATGCTCCGGCTTCTCCTCTTCCACAACTGCAGCTACCAGCTCGTTGCTTCTCTTTAAATCGTCGGTCGCTTCCTTTTTGATATTCTCCTCTATAGCCGCCGCAATTGCTGTCAGTTTTTCGTCATCACTTTCTGCTGTCTCGCCAAGGCCAAGGATCTCGCAGATCGCATTCAGTTCGGAAGCGGTATAATTCTCTGCATTGGTGATCAGCTCCAGACGTTCTTTGTTGCTCTTGCACTGTGTAAACTCTCTCAACATAATACATCCCTCATTTCTCTGCGCCCCGCGCAGTGTCCGGCTTATGCCGGTACGCATCATTGTTCTTCTCTAAGCGGTTTTATTATGCAACGGTATCCACCTGCTGTCAACGTTATTTTTTCACAATGATGTGCCGGCTATTCGGCCGTCCGCCATGTAATTTATACCATGGGTACGGGGATTTCCACAAATTAAAATGGAATGAGATTTTTATTTTTGCACTAATGCACAGGTAACAAAATCTTATTCCTCTGTTCCTTGAAGCTGCTGTGCGCTGCGGCCCTGCTCCGACATGCTGCCGCGCTGTTTTGTGCGCTTTTCTGCGGACAGCGCTCTGGTCGCGTTTAAGATAGCAATTACGGAAACTCCCACATCCGCAAATACGGCCTCCCACATATTCGCAACACCAAATGCGCCGAGTATCAGGAAAAACGCCTTAACCGCCAGCGCGAATATGATATTCTGTCTGACGATCCGCAGTGTCTTTCTCGCGGTTTGTACAGCGTCGGCGATTTTGGACGGTTCGTCATCCATCAGCACGATATCGGCAGCCTCTATGGCCGCGTCGGATCCCATCGCACCCATGGCGATACCGATATCCGCTCTGGAGAGCACCGGCGCATCGTTTATACCGTCGCCAACAAAAGCCAGCTTTTCTTTCGGCCCTTTCTGTTCCAGCAGCTCTTCCACCCGGCTCACCTTATCGCCCGGCAGCAGTTCACTGTATACCTGGTCAATACCAAGCCTAAAAGCTACATCCTCGGCCACCTTCCTGCGGTCGCCGGTTAGCATCACAGTCTTTTTGATTCCCACCTCTTTTAATGCCTGCATGGCCTCCCGGGCATCCTCTTTGATTTCATCCGAAATCACGATGCAGCCTTCAAATAAATCGTCACATGCAACATAAACCACGGTTCCCGCATTTTCACATACATCATAGAAGATATTTTCCCGCTTCATCAGCTTTTCATTGCCGACGCATACCTTATGGCCGTCCACAGCAGCTCTGACACCGTGGCCCGGGATTTCCTCCACATCGGATAGTCTCGCCGCGTCGATCTCTTTACCGTACGCCTCCTTTAGCGAAAGGGAGATCGGATGGTCCGAATAGCTTTCCGCAATGGCTGCAAGCTCCAGCAGCCCATCGCTGTCCATATTTTTCGGCTCAATGGCGGTTACACGGAAGCTTCCCTTAGTCAGTGTGCCAGTCTTATCAAACACCACCGTAGTCACCTCAGAGAGGGTTTCCATATAATTGCTGCCCTTTATCAGTATACCCTGCTTGGAGGCTCCGCCGATACCGCCGAAAAAGCTTAACGGTATAGAGATCACCAGCGCACAGGGACAGGATATTACCAGAAAAATAAGGGCTCTGTGTATCCAGTCCGCCCAGCCTCCACCCAATATGAGCGGCGGAAAAATCGCCAGGATGAGCGCTGCGATCACGACTGCAGGCGTATAATAGCGTGCAAATTTGGTGATAAAATTCTCCGCTTTCGCCTTTTTACTGCTGGCATTTTCCACCATATCCAGTATCTTTGAAACGGTGGAGTCTCCGAATTCCTTCGTCACACGGACTCTTAACAGTCCACTGGTATTGATGCAGCCGCTTATGACCTCGCTGCCCTCCCCCACCTCTCTTGGCACGGATTCCCCGGTCAGGGCCGAATTATCCAGCAGGGAACTGCCGGCCACGATCACGCCGTCAAGCGGTACCTTCTCACCCGCTTTTACAACGATCACATCACCCACGGCCACGTCTTCCGGATCCACTTTTTCAAGCGCTCCCTCATATTCTACATTGGCATAGTCCGGCCGGATATCCATAAGCTTAGTGATGGACTGCCTGGAGCGGCCCACCGCATAGCTCTGGAACAGTTCTCCCACCTGGTAGAACAGCATAACCGCCACGCCTTCCAGGTATTCTCCCGTAAAAAACGCGCCAACAGTAGCTAACGCCATCAGGAAATTTTCATCGAACACCTGACCGTGCAGTATATTGCGCACCGCCCGATACAGCACGTCGCCTCCGATGATAAAATACGGGATCAGCATCAGCCCCAGACCGAACAGTTTTTCATAATCTCCCAATCCCAGCCTGTCTGTGGGAAATACGATTGCCAGGATGTAGAATACAGCGCCGATACTGATTCTGATCAATGTCTTTTTCTGTTTTTTTGTCATGGTCACCGCCCGCTTTCTCACTTACACTAAAATTGTGCAGTCAGGTTCCACTTTTTTACAAACCTTTATAATCTGTGCCATCACATCGTCAAATCTGTCCTCATCCGCCTCCACTGTCAATTTCTGTGTCATAAAGCTCACATTGGCGTCCTTCACGCCGTCGATCTTTTTAATAGCTTCTTCCATTTTCGCAGCGCAGTTTGCGCAATCCAGATCCTGCATTTTAAATCTCTTTTTCATTGTCATATCCTCCAATTAAATTATTCTGTTATACTATCGGTTTTTATTTATCTATGCTGTTTTTGTTTATCCTGCACCGCATATCCGGGCTACTCCGCGATATGTTCCATGCCCTGCCCCAGAATCGTCCGCACATGGCCGTCGGCCAGCGAATAAAATATGGATTTGCCTTCCCTGCGGTATTTCACCAGCTGGGACTGCTTAAGGACCCTTAACTGATGGGAAATCGCCGACTGATTCATATTCAGCAGCTGCGCGATATCGCATACGCACATCTCCGACTCAAAGAGCACATATAATATCTTAATCCTTGTGGAGTCGCCAAATACTTTAAACAGCTCCGCCAGATCATAGAGAAGTTCTTCATCCGGCATCTCTTCATTCACTTTTTTAACGATGTCTTCATGAACATGGGTGAACTCACAGCATTCCACTTTGTTCTTATCCTCCATATGTGAATCTCCTTTCATATGAATTGTTGTTCATACGTTTATATTATATTGAAACCCCCAATTTGTCAATACCATAATTTCATTTTTAAAAATAATTAGCTATAGGCAGCAGGGAAGCAGATACAAAAACAGAGCTGTGCCAAAACGGGTTGCATATTGACATGCACCGCTTCAGCAACAGCTCCTTTACTCCGATTTATCAAATATCAAATTTTCAGCGACCACTGCGAGCAGTCCATCACGCGGCCCGCAAAATCCTGATAGAAATCCGGCTCATGGCAGATCAGCAGGATGCTGCCCTTATAGGCCGTAAGCGCCCGCTTTAATTCCGCCTTGGCGTCCACGTCCAGATGGTTTGTGGGCTCATCCAGCAGCAGCACGTTTGTTTCCCTGTTGATCAGCTTGCACAGGCGCACCTTAGCCTGCTCTCCGCCGCTAAGCACCCTCACCTGGCTTTCGATGTGTTTGGTGGTCAAGCCGCATTTGGCAAGGGCCGAACGCACCTCATACTGGGTAAAGGCGGGGAACTCCTTCCAGATCTCCTCTATGCAGGAGGAAGAATTACCCTCCGCCGATTCCTGTTCAAAATATCCGATCTCCAGATAATCGCCCAGCTCCACATCGCCCGCCAGCGCGGGAATCAGGCCCAAAATGCTTTTCAGCAGTGTGGTCTTTCCGATTCCATTGGCGCCGGTCAGAACAATTTTCTCTCCCCGCTCCATTGTGAAATTCAAGGGTTTAGACAAAGGCTCCTCATATCCGATCACCAGATCCCTTGTCTCAAAAATATAGCGCCCCGCCGCTCTGGCCTCGCGGAACCGAAATTCCGGTTTGGGTTTTTCCTTCGCGAGCTCTATGACATCCATTTTGTCCAGCTTCTTCTGCCTGGACATGGCCATGTTCCTGGTGGATACACGGGCCTTGTTCCTGGCGATGAAGTCCTGCAGATCGTCGATCTCCTGCTGCTGGCGGCGGTAGGCCGCTTCCAGCTGGTTTTTCTTAACCTCAAACACCTCTCTGAATTTGTCATAGTCACCTACATAGCGTGTCAGTTCCCGGTTATCCATATGATAGACCAGATTGATCACGCTGTTTAAGAAGGGGATATCGTGAGAAATCAGTATAAATGCGTTTTCATACTCCTGAAGATAGCGTTTCAGCCATTCGATATGCTGTACGTCCAGATAGTTGGTGGGTTCATCCAGCAGCAGGATATCCGGTTTTTCCAGCAGCAGCTTGCCAAGCAGCACCTTTGTCCTCTGTCCCCCGCTCAAGTCGGTGACATCCTTGTCAAGTCCGATCTCATAAAGCCCCAGCGCCCTGCCAATTTCCTCCACCTTGGCATCGATCACATAGAAATCATGGGCCAGCAGCAGATCCTGTATGGTGCCCAGCTCCTCCATCATCGCTTCCAGATGTTCTTCCGGGGCATCGCCCATATCTGCGCACAGAGCATTCATCCGTTCTTCCATTTCAAACAGGCCGTTAAACGCGGATTTCAAAACATCCCGGATAGTCATACCCCTTTCCAGCACGGCATGCTGGTCCAGATAACCCACCTTCACATTCTTAGCCCACTCTATCTTACCCTCATCGGGCATCAGAGAGCCCGTTATAATATTCATAAAAGTTGATTTTCCTTCACCGTTGGCTCCCACAAGGCCGATATGCTCTCCCTTAAGCATGCGGAAAGACACATTGTGGAAGATCTCCCGGTCACCGAAACCGTGGCTTAAATTCTCGACATTCAGTATACTCATAATACTCCTCTTGCTTATTTTTCATCCTGATCGTACAGGCGGCGCGGAATAAAGACCGTAACCGTTTTATTTTTCTTGTGATAGCTGCCCTTTTTCGTTTCACAGCCCTCATGGTACATCTTATATTCACTGTAGGGCATCGTAACTTCGTCGCAGCCTTCGCTGCGCTCCTCATTCAGCCTCTTTGTATAGCACTTCGGGCAGATTCCGTTTTCTTCCATCCATCGGATGCGGCCGGCGCGCGCCCGCTCGTCTCCGCCAATCTGCATATATCCTGTATGACCGCAGCTGAAAGCTACCTTACATCTCATCACATACTCCTATCTATTACGGAACACTCTGATCGGACCGGTCACTTCGCCTTGTGCCGATCATTCCGCCTTTTTAGCTTCTAGCGCCACATCCTCTGAAAACGGCCTGTGCGAAGAATCTCTTTCTGATGTTATAATCTGCATCCCAGCGACCGGCCATTGTATTCCCAGCCGTTCGTCATTCCACGGTATCCCGCTTTCATCCTCCGGATGATAAAAATCCGAAAGCTTATACTCAAATTCCGCTATATCCGACAGAACCAGAAAACCGTGGGCAAAGCCTTCCGGAATATAGAGCATATTTTTCTTTTCCTCACTCAGCACTATCCCAAACCATTTGCCGAATGTTTTGGAACCGGCCCGGATATCAACCGCGACATCAAATACCTCTCCCCGTATCACGCTGACCAGCTTTCCCTGCTGATATTTCTTTTGAAAATGCAGGCCCCGCAGAACACCCTTTCGGGATGTGGAACGGTTATCCTGCACAAATTTCATTGACAGACCAGCCTGCATAAAATCTTTTTCATTGTATGCTTCAAAATTATATCCTCTTGCGTCCTCAAAAACATATGGCTGAACCGCATAAAGCCCTTCGATATCCGCACACTGTTTAAATTCAAATCTACCCATAATTTCTATCATTCCTTTCTTGGCTGACAAACATTCGCACCTAAATAAGAATCCCTCTCGCGGGATTCTCCGCCTGCGGCAGGCCGCTCTGGCGGCAGAATACCTTCCCGCCGCAGTGCGATCCTAAGCGAAGCGTTTATATTCAATAGGACGTATTTTTATGCACTGCTTTCTCATTTATCCGCGTTATCCCCGGCGCTTTCCGCCTCTTTATCCCTTTCATCCCCGTCCTGCAGCTGTGCCTCCTGTCTTTTGCGGATGCGGTAATCCAGCCATTGGTTTGTAAGATGTGCCACGGCCGCCACCACCGGAACCCCCAGAAACATGCCCACCACGCCTGCGGCGGCACCGCCTACCGACACCGCAAAGATGATCCATACGGGGCGCAGTCCCGTAGAATCTCCAAGGATCTTAGGCCCCAGGTACAGCCCGTCAAACTGCTGGATGACCAGTATCATCAGCAGATAGATCACCATCTTCACCGGTGAAATCATGACCAATATGATCGCTCCGGGCACGGCTCCGATATACGGTCCGAAATACGGGATCATGTTGGTGATGCCCACAATTACGCTGATGATCAGCGCATAAGGCAGCTTTAAGAAATTCATCACTACAAAGCAGAGGATGCCGATGATCAGCGAATCCAGTGACTTTCCGGAAATAAAGCTGCTTAGGATATCCCCGCACTCCCTGGTGCTCTTGCATATCAGCGCGGCGCTGTCTCTCTGGAACAGTGCATAGATCAGCTTTTTGAAGTTCGCCGAAATGATTTTCTTATCAATCAGAAGATAGCAGGAAACCATGAGCGCGATCAGCGCGTTTACGATCATCTTCACCAACGAGATCGACGTGTTAAACACTACCGGCATGATATTGGTCAGGGCGGCTTTTACGCTGTCATAAGAAAAAATAGTCTGCCCCAGATTATCCACTTCCTTATTAATCTGCGCGAAATCCAGCTCCGGAAACCGTTCCTCCAGTTCCATAATCAGCTGCAGAAGCTTCTCATACCATCCCGGTATCATCACCGCAAGATCCCCCAGGCTTTTAAACACCTGCGGCAGGATAAAGAGAAACGCCACCACCACCAGACCGACTCCCAGAATATACGATATCAGGATGGACAGTCCGTTTCTGACCCGGGCTGATTTGACCTTACACACTTTCTCAAAAAAATTCTTATTCAGAGTTTTCACCAGGGGATTCAGCACAAATGCAATAAATGCCCCCGCCATAAAAGGAGACAGCACGGAAATAATCCCGCGTAAGGTAGCGGAAGTCTGCTCCCACATAAAAATGGCCCGCACAATAAGTGCGGATACCAAAACCACTCCAATGGCATAAACGCTGATTGTAAAATACTTTTTATTCGATTCAAATTTGTTATTTTGCATAGAATTCATGTCTCACAGCCCTCCTCATTTGATTATAGTCGCTGAAAGAGCAGGAAGCAATAAAATTTTTCTAAAAAAACACTTGCAATTATAAAATCAATGCGCTATAATAGTCTTCGTCTTACGGACAAGCTATTACAGAAGATAAGAGATGCGCTTTTAGCTCAGTTGGTAGAGCACCTGACTCTTAATCAGGGTGTCCAGGGTTCGAGCCCCTGAAGGCGCACTTAAAGCACTGATTTTGCAGACATATGAGCTGCGGGGTCGGTGTTTTTTTCTGGCCGGACACAAATAAGGGATCGCAAACGCGATCCCTTATTTATTTGTTCAATAGGATCGATATCCAAAAGCAGCTCCCGGCATCCGTTCTTACAGCTGCGCTTTTTTCTCAGCCAGCACATCCGGGTAATTGGTAATAATTCCGTTGATATCCAGCGCCAGCAGCCGGTCCATCTGATCCTCTTCATTCACGGTCCACAGGTTCGCGCCGATTCCTGACGCCTTACAGCTTAAGATCAGGGAGTCGGGCGTATAGTGCACCTCAGAATGCATATAATCCACGCCGCAGTCGCGGATAAAAGCCTCAGCATTGCCGATCGGCCTCTCGCATAAAAAGCCCATCTTTATATGAGGGGCAAACTGCTTGCAGAGCACAATGGAAGCGGGGTTGAAGGAGGATATGATAATGCGGTCCTCCAGGCCGTATTCTTCTGCCATTCCGCAGACCATCTTTTCCATGCCGGAATAATAGTAAAGCCCGTTTTTCAGCTCGATGTTGGTTATGAGCCCGGTATCCTTTACCCACTCAAAGTATTCCCGCAGAAGCGGCAGCCTCTGCTTTTCAAATTTTCCTTTAAATTCGCCGCAGGCGTCCAGTTTTATAAGCTCCTCATATGTGAAATCCTTTACAAACCCGCTGCCGTCGGTGGTGCGGTCCAGCCGTTCGTCATGAAGAATCACCAGCTGTCCGTCTCCCGTCAGCTGTACATCCAGTTCAATGCCGTCGGCTCCCGCTTCCAGAGCTTTTTCAAACGCCAGCATCGTGTTTTCCGGATACCTGCCGGAGAAACCTCTGTGAGCAATATTCAGTGTCATAGCGCATCCCTTCTTTCTATGCCATCAGCCGGAGGTTGATGGCATGTGCACACCTTTAGTGTGCTTCCTCTTACCAGACAGTATATCATTTTTTCTCCTTTACTGTACAGAATAATATGATAATATAGAAGCAAACTATATTGTTGGGGCATATGATACATCAGAACCCTCCGCGAAAGGATTTCTGAATAATATGATGAACTGGAATAACAATATTAACCCTGTGGAATATCTCTCCATAACCGGTGTTGTGCTGGCGGTTTATCCCCATACCGAAAACTGCTGCTATCAGGTGATCGAAATCAGCACCCCTGAAGCCGGCATCGCCAATCTGATCGCCGGGCCGGATACCTACTTTGTCCGTCAGGCAAGAATCATTCCCGGTATGCAGATCATCGGCTTTTATGACGGCAATGCGCCGATGCCCCTGATCTATCCGCCGCAGTACAATGCCCTTGTGATCGGCGAGGCGACTTCCTGGCAGAACATCAAAGTGGACTTTTTCGACAGAAATCTGGTCAGTTCCGACAGGACCTTACGGCTGAATATTTCGGACAGCACGGATATCATAACCAAAACCGGACAGGATTTTCTATGCGGCGTCAGCGACCACACACTGATCGTACTGTACGGCGCTGCTACCAGAAGCATCCCGGCACAGACAACTCCGGATCAAATCATTGTACTGTGCTGACAGCGGAATAAAGAGAATCCCGTAAGCGGGATTCTCCGCCTGCGGCGGGCCGCCCCGGAGGCATAATATCTCCCCGCTGCGGCTGATCTGCCGCAGCGCCGGCAAAAGACAAAGGAGGCTTGCGCTTTATGCCAGGATTCGTTACACACTACTTTTTCGGCTTAAGCTGTTACCGTCATATACCGTCGGAGGAGCTGAAGCACGCCATAAGAAGCAACCGCACCGCTTATCTTCTGGGCCTGCAGGGCCCCGACATCTTCTTTTATCATCTGCCTCTGCTCAGGCACCATAACCATAAAAATATCGGTTCTTACCTGCATGGGCACAGAACCCGCGAGTTTTTTTCAAGCGCCATCGGGCAGATAGGCAGCTACCATACGCTGGAAGAACGTGAAACCGCGCTGGCCTATCTGTGCGGCTTCCTGTGCCATTACGCGCTGGACTCACGCTGTCATCCCTATGTATACGCGCGCGCAGGCTACCGTGCAGGAAGCGGAGAGAACGCCAGCATTGCCGGACATGCCGATCTGGAAATGGTGATCGATGCCAAAATCCTGGATCATTATAAGCATATACCGCTGTCCCGCTTCAACGTTAAAAAAACGTTTCAGTTCGCTCCGCGGGAGCTTCTGACCGTAACCACTTTTTTAAGCCGCAGCCTATACGATACGCTCAAAGACCTTTTTGGCAAAAGCCGGTATTTCGTCACGCCCGCATTCATCCGCTATATCCTGACCGAATCGCGCCTGATCATAGCCCTGCTGACGGATCCCAAGGCCAAACGCAAGCGGCTTGTAAGAGGCGTGGAACGCTTTGTGCTTCCCTATCCGTTGCTTTCTTCCAAATTTATCACAGATGTGGAAATTCCTATCAGGGACCCGCTCAATCTGTCTCACACAGCCTGGAGCAATCCTTGGGATACCGGACAGGTTTCCTGCGCTTCGTTTACCGATGAGTACAGAAAGGCCATGCTGTTTGTGCATAAGCTTTTTACGGCCATTCCCTATGCACATATCCTTAACCGGACGCTGACGGAGAAAGAAAAGGAGCAGTTTTTAGATCTGGTCGGAAATCTCTCCTATCACAGCGGGCTTTCTGTGTAATATTTTTTGATATACTGACATTCTTTCATATACTGACCATTTTCATCTACCGACCATGAGGCTATAAATATGAATCCCGCTCGCGGGATTCTCCGCCTGCGGCGGGTCGCTTCAGCGACATCATTCCATTCCGCCGCAGTGCGTTCCTGCCCGGAGGGCTTTTTTATTACATAGGAGAGTTCAGGGAACTTTCCTATGTAAAAACGGAGTCAAAGCAGCTCCATTATTTCACAGCCCCACGGTTCATTCAATGCCTATATATCCCTTCAAAAGTCTAAGTGTCTGCAGCAGCCCTTTCTCATGCGTCCGCTCCATGCTGTGCGAAGCGTGTACACCCTGTCCGATCAGCGCCCCTCTTATATTGTTGCCTGCGCTTAACGCGGCCGATACATCAGAACCATAATGCGGGAATATATCCACCGCATAACCGATTTCCTTTTCCTTTGCAATTTCAATCAGACGTCCGGTCATCTCATAGTCATAAGGGCCGGATGAATCCATCGCGCAGATGGATACCCTGTATTCATCGCCTGAAAGGTCCTCTCCCAGCGCCCCCATATCCACCGCAAGGAATTCGGTGATCTCCTGGGGGATATAGCTTGCCCCATGTCCGATTTCCTCATAATTGCTTATAAGGATGCGCAGACACTGTTCCGGCCGATTTCCTGAATCCGCGACTGCTTTAAGAAGTCCCATGAGCACGGCCACGGATGCCTTGTCATCCAGATGCCTGGACTTTATGAAGCCGCTTTGCGTATGTACGAAGCAGGGGTCCAGGCTGATAAAATCTCCCGGAGCGATGCCCAGCGCTTCCGTTTCTTCCTTGCTCTTTACCTCTTCATCTATGCGTACCGCCATATTGGAAGCTTTGCGCTCCAGTTTCCTGGCATCGTCATAGGTGTGGACGGAAGGCTGAACGGTCAGTATGGTGCCGGTATAAACTCTGCCGCAGCGGGTATGTATCTTGCAGTAGCTTCCCTCCACGGTTTCCATCATATAACCTCCGATGGGCTCCATCCTAAGGCTGCCGTCGCTGTTTATCGAACGCACCATTGCTCCGAGGGTGTCCACATGGGCGGACAGCCCCAGCACCTCTTCCGTTTTTCCCTGCACCGAGACAATCACCCCGCCCTTGCGGTTGCGCGCCGTCTCAAATCCCATTCTGCGAGCTTCCGACTCCACAAATCCCAGCACCTCTGCGGTATAGCCGGACGGGCTGGGTGTGTTCACCAGCTTCTCCAGCACATCCACCACATATTTCAGTTCTTCTGTCAGTTCTTCTGCCATTTCTTTTCCCCTCATTTCCCGCTGTTAGGCGTTTCTGTTATTTTTATCCGGCCTTTAAGTCCCTCCGTATAATGCAGCTCATAGTCCTTTGTAATGAATATACCCCCGTACACACCGTCCAGATTTTCAAGCAGTTCCATGCCCTTTTCCATTCCCAGGGCAAAGCAGGCGGTGGACAGCGCGTCCCCGTCCGTAGAATCCTTTGTGAATACCGTAACAGCTACCAGCCCGTTATCAAAGGGCATGCCGGTTTTAGGATCCAATATATGATGATACTGTTTATTATCCACAGTGATATATCTCTCATATATGCCCGAGGATACGACGGACAGATCTGTAATTTCGGCTACCGCAGTGATCTCTTGATACCCCGCGTACGGCTTCTGTATCCCAATCTGAAATGGCTTGCCGTCAGGCCTGCTGCCCACGCAGAGCACATTGCCCCCCAGATTGATCACCGCGCTCTTCACCCCGTTTGCCAGCAGATACTCTTTGAGCCGGTCCGCAATATAGCCTTTGGCGATCGCACCCAGCTCAATTCCCATCCCCGCCTGATCAAATGTCACGCGGCATCCGTCCACATGAACACCCCGGTAATCCACCAGGGGTAGGGCTTTCTCCAGATCCTCCCTGTCCGGGAGGCTCGGTGTTTCCGCAGTGAAATCCCATAGCCTGGACACCGGTTCAATAGCGATGTCAAATGCTCCCTCCGATAAATCGCCGTAATAAAGCCCCCGGCGTATCAGCCCTGCAGTTTCCTCCGATACCAAATCCGTTTCACCGCTGTTGAGGCGGGAGATCTCGCTCGTATCAACGGTCCTGCTAAGCAGCTGCTCGTAACGGTCACATACCTCCATGCAGCCGTCCAGAAGCGATTCATCCTGTGAATCATATATGGTGACCTGAACTACCGTGTTGAGTTTCAACGCTGTTTTCCGTATAGGTTCGCCGCTTTTACCGCAGCCGGCCGAGGTCAGTGATAACAGCATGAGAACTGATACGAGTAAAAGTTTTTTCATCAATGTCTCCGTTTCGTATTGAATCCTTTCATGTTTGTCCCTCTTTCCGTTCGATCCTCTCTATTGTAGAAAAATCGTTTCTGCCTGTCAATACATTGGGTAACAGGAAGTCTGGAAATTTCCGCACCGATGGTCTTAGTATTTCGCGCTGAACTCATCATATTCCCTCCTTTCGTCATTTTATACATAATATACAATGCAATTTGTGTATTATTTTTTATTATTGTGAATTAAAAGTCAATCTCATCGGCAATATTGTTGGCAAACCTGTTTTTCTTTCGTTAAAATGCCCAATGATTATTGTGCATTTTGGTGGTATAATTCAGTCATAGTAATCGAAAACATATAAAACCTGTGAGAGCGCACGAAACCGCAGTTCACAGGATGAAACGGATGCCGCCATGTGCAGGCACAGAAATGGAGAATATCATGGGAGAAAGAAAATTAATATCAGCAGGACAGCACGAAGTATACAAAGTTGACGACACCGCAGTCAAGGTATTCGCGAAAGATTTCCCAAAAGCCGAAGTTTTAAACGAAGCGCTCAACACAGCCAGAGTGGAGGACCTGGGACTTCATATTCCCAGAATCCTGGCAGTTTCGGTAGTGGAAGACGGGCGCTGGGCCATCACCAAGGAGTTTGTAAACGGCAAAACGCTGCACCAGCTGATGCAGGAAAATCCGGATAAAATTGATGAGTATCTGGATAAAATGGTGGACCTTCATCTGGAAGTGCATTCCAAGAGATGCCCTCTGCTCAACAAATTAAAAGAAAAAATGGTGCGCCAGATCCAGAGCCTGGATTCCATCAACGAAATCACCAGATATGATCTGCTGACCCGTCTGGACGGCATGCCGAAGCATAACAAGCTGTGCCATGGAGACTTCAGCCCCCACAATATCATAGTGGACGGGGATGACTGGTATATCATCGACTGGGTACACGCAACTCAGGGCAACGCCAGCGCCGATGTGGCGAGAACTTACCTGCTGCTGGCCCTGGAAGACCTGGATATGGCATACAAATATCTGAATCTGTTCTGTGAAAAGACCAATACCCCCAAGGGATATGTACAGGGATGGCTCCCGCTGGTTGCCGCGGCTCAGATGACCAAGAACCGTCCTGAGGAAAGAGAATTACTGCAGACATGGATCAATGTCTGCGACTACGAATAAAGAGAATCCCGTCCGCAAATAAGCTCACAGGGGGCCAATAGGAAATTACGGAGGAATTTCCTATTGGCCCCCTGTGAGCTTTCACTCTGCTGCTCTGTCTGTCTCATCTTTCTATCTCTGTATTTCAAAGGTATTGTTCATCAGTCTCATGATGCTTTCCTTGTCCGTAATGTTGGTATCTCCGCGTATGGAATGCTTCATAACAGAAGACGCCACGGCGAAATTTACGGCTTCCGCTCCTTCCATATCCTCCATGAGTGCAAATATCATGCCGCTGGAAAAGGCGTCGCCGCCTCCCACACGGTCCAGGATATTAAAGCGCATGAGATTGCTCTCATATGTTTTTCCATCTTTATAAAGATAAGCCATGAGAGAATTCTCATTGCTGGAATGCACGAACCTCACATGGCGGCCGATGGCCTTGAAATGGAACCGTTCGTCCAGAGCCTTGAATACCCGGTCCATATCCTCATATCCCGGCTGCATGGACAGGCCGTCCTTGACATCCCCGCCCTCCTTATTATACAGATGCAGGGGTTCAATTCCGATTAGTACATCCACATACGGCATATAGGTGCTAAGAACATCCCTCGCTTCGTCAAACTTCCAAAGCTTGGAACGGAAATTCAGATCAAAGCTGACGGTCATTCCCAGCTTTTTCGCCGCCTTTAATGCTTTCTCCATCAGAACCCTGCAGTTTAAGGACAGCGCGGGAGTTATCCCGCTAAGATGCAGCCAGTCATACCCTCTAAGCACCGCTTCCATATCCGTATCCGCATAGTCGTATTCCGCAAAGGCCGAATACCTCCGGTCATAAATCACCTGGGAGGCGCGCACGGAGATGCCTTCCTCAAGAAAATACAGCCCCAGACGCTCTCCCGAAAAAAGGATCGGCGAGGTATGCACGTCATTGGCCTTTAAATAACGGATACAGGATTTACCGATATCATTGTCCGGCACCACAGAGAATACGGTGCTGTCCACGCCCAGATTCGCCAGGGATACCGCAACATTTGCCTCAGCACCGCCGTAATTTAGTACAAAAGAATTGGTCGTACGTATCTTTTCGTAATTCGGCGGAGATAACCGCATCAGAAGTTCACCTATCGTTATGAATTTCATAGTCTCCTCCATTCCCGCTTTATTATCTTCAGCATAAACTATTTCATTCTAAAATGCAATCGGATATCTTCCGGCGCTGCCGCACATACTAAACCAGAGTTACCATTTACGGCTGCCAATAAAGCAGCGCATGGCAGCTATGAACAGCATATCCTGAAAGTAATGTATGGGCAGCTGCTTCTGCCGCTGCATAACAGGCTAACAGAAACGGAAAGGCAGGTACAATAACATGAAAATTGCATTTTACGGAACAAAACCTTATGACAGGCTCTGGTTTGAACCATTGAGCCGTGAATACGGGCACAGGATAAAGTTTATTGAAGGGCTTCTTAACGAGGATACGATTACGCTGGCCAACGGATATGATGCGGTATGCGTGTTTGTCAATGACAAGGTGGACAAACCGCTCATCGACACTTTATGCCAAATGGGGATAAAAGCAATCCTTCTAAGATCGGCGGGCTATAACCATGTGGACATAAAGGCCGCCCGGGGGAGGATATACATCCTCAGAGTGCCGAGTTACTCGCCGGAGGCCGTAGCGGAGTTTGCCATGGCGCTGCTTCTGACTGTCAACCGCAAAACGCATCGCGCTTATGCGAGAACCAGGGACTTTAATATGACAATACAGGGCCTGATGGGAAGCGACATTTACGGAAAGACAGCCGGCGTGATCGGCACCGGAAAGATCGGCAGGGCCATGATCCGGATTCTTTCCGGATTCGGAGTCAGCATACTGGCGTACGATCCGTATCCGGATCATACGCTGGATGTGGATTATGTCTCTCTGGAAGAACTGATGCAGAAAAGCGATATCATATCCCTGCACTGCCCTCTAACAAAGGATACACATTATATCGTCAACCCGGATACCATCGCGCTGATGAAAAAAGGCGTATATCTGATCAATACTTCCAGAGGCGCTCTGATAGATTCGGCGGCGCTGCTGGACGCTCTGCGGGACGGCGACCGTTTTGCCGGAGTCGGCCTGGACGTCTACGAAGAGGAGGACGGCATCTTTTATGAGGATAATTCCAACGAGATCGTGACCGATGACATCCTCGCCAGGCTGATTTCATTCCCCAATGTGCTGATCACCTCACATCAGGGATTTTTTACAAAAGAGGCCATGGAAGCCATCGCACGTGTGACTCTCGATAACGCTTCCGCCCTGGAAAAGGGTGAAATCCTGGCAAACGAAGTGGTGTACGGATTTGATGCTTGACTTTTCCCCCTGTTATCGTTGATAATATATGGTATTCTATTAATATACAGGAGGGAAAAGCAATGATTCAACTTTTTGATAACGGTGCCTATCTGTTAAATGGGACCGAATTGATTGAAGATAACGCTGAAGCCGGCGCCGTCTTAAAATCCAGGCTCGGCGGCAATGTTCCCGATAAGAGTGAAGCTGCCAAAGCTACCATGGCCTATTCGATTCTGAAAAATCACAACACGACCGGCAGTATGGAAAAGCTTCGCATCAAATTTGACTGTCTGACTTCCCATGATATCACCTTTGTAGGAATTATTCAGACCGCAAGGGCCAGCGGACTGGAGAAGTTTCCGGTTCCTTATGTGCTTACCAACTGCCACAACAGCCTCTGCGCGGTGGGCGGAACGATAAACGAGGATGACCATATGTTCGGTTTATCCTGTGCTAAAAAGTACGGCGGAGTCTACGTTCCGCCCCACCAGGCCGTTATCCATCAGTATGCCCGCGAAATGCTGGCGGGATGCGGCAAAATGGTCCTGGGCTCCGACAGCCACACCCGCTACGGCGCCCTGGGCACCATGGCGATCGGCGAGGGCGGCCCGGAGCTGGTAAAGCAGCTGCTGGAAAAGACCTATGACATCAACATGCCGAAGGTTGTGGGCGTATATATGACCGGGAAACCGCAGCCCGGCGTTGGGCCCCAGGATATCGCGCTGGCTATTATCGGGGCCGTTTTTGAAAACGGATACGTCAACAATAAGGTGATGGAATTTGTGGGCCCGGGAATTTCCAATCTCACAATGGATTACCGCATCGGCATCGATGTGATGACGACCGAGACCACCTGCCTCTCCTCTATCTGGCGTACCGACAGCCAGGTAAAGGATTATCTTGAACTGCACGGCCGGGCGGAAGAATACGCAGAACTTAATCCGAAAGCCACAGCTTACTATGACGGCATGATCGTTGTGGACCTAAGCGAGGTAAAACCCATGATTGCGATGCCGTTCCATCCCAGCAATACATACACCATTGAGGATGTTAACCGCAATCTGAAGGATGTGCTGGCAGATGTGGAGCAAAGAGCCCGTGTAAGCCTCGGAAGCAAGGTGAACTTTCATCTTCAGGATAAGATAAGGGACGGAAGGCTCTATGTGGATCAGGGAGTCATAGCAGGCTGCGCAGGCGGCGGTTTTGAAAATATATGCGATGCCGCAGATATCTTAAACGGTTACAGCATCGGATCCGACGAATTTTCACTAAGCGTTTATCCGGCCAGCCAGCCGATCTTTATGGAACTGGTGAAAAACGGCACAATCGCTAAACTGATGGAGACGGGCGCCACCGTAAGGACAGCCTTCTGCGGCCCCTGCTTCGGCGCAGGCGATGTGCCCGCAAACAACGGCTTCAGCATCCGTCATTCCACCAGAAACTTCCCGAACAGAGAAGGCTCCAAGGTTACCAACGGCCAGATTGCTTCCGTAGCGCTGATGGATGCCCGTTCCATCGCAGCTACCGCCAGAAATAAAGGATATCTGACCGCCGCTACCGATATCGATGCCAATTACGGCAAACCGCGCTATTTCTTTGACAAAACCATCTATGAGAACCGTGTATACAACGGTATCGGCAAGGCAGACCCCAGCGTGCCGATCAAGTTTGGCCCGAACATTACGGACTGGCCAGGCATGGTTCCCCTGACAGAAGACCTGCTGCTGCGTGTGGTATCTGTAATCCATGATCCGGTAACCACTACGGACGAACTGATTCCTTCCGGAGAGACTTCTTCCTACCGTTCCAATCCGCTCGGTCTGGCAGAGTTCACGCTTTCCAGAAAGGACCCGGAATATGTAGGACGCGCGAAGGAAGTCCGCGCAGCTGAAGAAATCCGACGCACCGATGCATGTCCGATGAAAGAGAGCGAAGCCATCGGAAACGCATTCCGCAAGGTGAAAGAGTACTATCCGGATCTGAAGGCAAGAGCCACAGGCATCGGCAGCACCATCTATGCTGTAAAGCCGGGTGACGGCTCTGCAAGAGAGCAGGCTGCCTCCTGTCAGAAGGTGCTGGGCGGCTGGGCGAACATCGCAAGGGAATACGCCACCAAACGCTACCGCTCCAATCTGATTAACTGGGGCATGCTTCCCTTCCTCTATGACAGAGAAGAGCTTCCGTTTGACAATCTTGATTTTATATTTATTCCCGGAATCCGCACCGCAGTTGAGACTAAGCAGACCGTAATAAAAGCTTACGCGGTGAAGGATACGCTGGTTGAGTTTGATCTTAGACTGGGTGAACTGACCGATGATGAGAGGAAAATCATCCTGTCAGGCTGTCTGATCAACTTCTACCGCGGATAAATTCAGCAGATAACAGATGCCGCAGCGCAGGTGACCGGACTCGCCTGCGCTGCGGCAATTTTTAGCTGTGATCACTCCGTCTGATGATAAATACAGGATTTCATATTCCATCACAGCTTTGCGGCCCAGCTCTATTGCCCGATCTTTCCGTTTTACAGTATTTCAATTGGCCCGGACAGCTGCCCTTTTTTTCGCGTCCCGGACGGCAGCTGCCTCCGCCCGCAGGGACTGCGCGGACATCAGCAGTTCTGCGCTGCAGTGCATGATCTCTTGTGATAATTCATTTGCGCGCCTTAGGTATTGCTGTGCGCTTTCCCCGCGCCAGGCGCAGCGAATGTCGGACAACGCACTCTCATACTCCTCTCCGGACAGCCTGCGCAGTCCGGCAGCAAGGGATTCCAGTTCTTCCGCTCTCATGGCCGCTCTTTGGTACTCTCTGTCAATCTCTTCTCCCGTCATTGGAACTGCCATCTCCGCCCATCCTTTCGGCTTATTTCTCTGATCCCGCTTATTATTTGTTTTTTTGTTGATTTCTTTGTTTCCTTATTTATTTTCTCAATCCGCAGTTCGTATCTTAACGGCGCCAAGCGCTGATGCCAGCTCTGCCAGTTCTTTCTCCCTCTGCTCATACATCTGTGCCATGTTGCGAAGCAGGCGCGCATATTCCTGAAATTTATATGCCTGGGCACGCAGCGCGCATTCATCTTTCAAGTATTTCTTTCGATAGCCTTCGCCAGCCGCACCGGTCCAGTAGTTTTCCGATCTTTTTACACAGCTTCCCAGCTTAAGCAGTTCCATGCGGATCTGCACGGCTGCGCGTTCCATCTTCCACGCAGCGTCATTCAGTTCAGACAGGTTGACACGGATACGTTCACCGCCGTACATAAAGCCCTCTTTTCATGCCGCCTCCGCCTTACATCTGCACTCCGGCGAGAATAACCTGATCGCAGTACCGATAACTCTCACCGCACCTCTGCAGATATTCCCCCAGATCCTCAACATAACCGCACAGCTGGATAAGGCGGTCACAGTCCGTCATATAAAAGCTCTGAAAGAGCCGGTTAGCCGGGCCTTCCCAAAGCTTGGCCAGCTGTTCCATCTGCACAAGAAGCGTCTCTGACTCCCTTTTTATTCGGTAGAACGCCTCATAAACTGTTTCGCAGCCATCATATAGTTCATCTGTCTCACACTCCAGAATATCAGTCATGTCCTCCTCCTTTTTTCATCAGCCCGATGGAGTTCAGGCGTTTCATGAGTGTCCCGGCTTCCATACGGATATCCGAATAATTGCCAATTCCCGCATAGACGACCCGGCAAAGCTCACCGTTACTGTTCCGGCAGCAAGTTGAAAATCCGATCATCACCCTCTCTCCTTCCGTAAGATAAAGTCCGGTTTCCAGTTTCTGCAATTTTTCCATTCCAGGAACGTTTACCGCCTCCTCCCGCATACTTCTCTCATCTGCATCCGTCTTTTCAGCCGCCGCTCCCTCCTGCTGCCTGCATACGGACAGAAACCGAGTGGGGCTTTCTGCGATAAACGCTTCGGCACTGTCCGATATGACAGTATCCAAAGACGCGAGCAGATTATCCTCCCCGGCCAGCGTCAGCTGCACTCCCACTTCCGCATCATAGAATACGGCGCTGCGCATGCCTGCCCGGCCGTCCAGCAGCCCGGGCGCATCCAGCTCATCCGGCCCCAGCCACGCCTTCTCCCCGTCCCACATGACGCTTCTTCCGTCACCTTCCGCATCTTCGTGAATCAATTCCAGCACGGTCCTGTCCCGGTTCCAGCCGCAGCCTCCCAGTGCTGCAGCAAGCAGCGCTGCGCCGCCAAAGGCCAGCAGCCTCTTTCTAACCGCTTTCATCCATAACATCCTCTGTTCCATGATCATTCCTGATTCCTCCTCATTCTCGTTTCGTCGGCCGATCTGCTGCCGTCCCTACTACACCGCAGCTCATTGTGAAAGCTCCCCGGCTGTCTTCAAAAATTCTTCATATGCCCGCGGAAATACCTCCCGGATATACTGCACCTTCATGGCATCCGCTCCCATCGAAGCCTCAAAAAATTCCGCAAAGGCTTCCTTCTCCAGCGCTTTGTAATTGTTCCAGTACCGGTCATCCCAATGCCCCCATGCGCCGATGCATTCATTGCCCGTCAACCCTCCGATCAGATCAGAGACAGCGGCTTTGCGGTCCCGGTCCACCATTAGCGCGCCGCTGATATAGGCATACGCCTCATCACGTCCTGAAAATCCGTATTCCTCCGTCACCCGGCTGACATAGGCGTCAAAGTCCGACCGTAGCAGCCTGCCGAATTCCCCCCGGCTCGAGGAATAACCAAACAGCCTGGACCGGTCGTCAATCAGATGACCCACCTCATGGTAGTACACCGATCCCGGTCCGTCGGCGCTCACCAGGTCATTTTCCCAGCTGTACTTTACATGGTTGCATACGCCGTTGTAATAGGCGGTGTCTTTTAAAGAGCAATCCGCTATGACGATTTCATCTCTATACTTGTCATAGAGTGCGCGAGCCTCGGGCACAGCGTTTTCATAACGAGTATCAAGGACCTGCAGATAGTCTTCCGACATAGGAGCCGCAATCCGTCCGGGCACCGCCTCCCCGCAGTCTTTGCCAGCCGCTATGAGACCGAGCCCGAAATCCTGCAGGGATGAAAGATTCCTCTGTTCCACGCGCCCATACTCCTCCCTCGCGCCGTTTAAAACCGCAGTCATCCGCTGAAGCTTCATGCAGACTCCGTGAAGTCCCGCTGCGGCCGATACAACCCTGCTGCCGGCACCGGCGCCGGCAGAGCCTTCCCGCCTAAGCTCCTCACCGATCCGCTGCATCTCCTGTGCTGCGGCAGCCAGCCTTCGCTCCAGACGGCACAGCTCTTCCTCACAGGAGCAGAGAACGGCCGCATCCATTTTAAGCAGCATAGTACATCCCACCTGTCCTATCATCAGTATCGGCCGCAATATGGCACAGCACCTTTAAAATTCGGCCTGCTCCTCCTGCAGCATAAGATTTTGCTTTGCTTTCGTACGGCCGGCGCAATAAATCGTGCGGACCTGTTGAAATGTTTTCTTCATATACATAAAAAGGGGAAATAAGGCCGATCGGCCAAACCAGATACTGCTCATTTGATGTTTGTTTCAATGAATTATAGCACATGAGATGCCATATGAAAACGGCAAAAAGCGGACATTATGTCACAGTTTGTTACTACAGTAAATTCACAGTTGCTGTAAACATCCCGCGCATAGCGGGGCAGGGTCCGGTCCTCATAGGGACGCGCTCTCGCTCCGTGAAGCGCGCAGCGGTTCTAACGCTGCAAACTACGCAGCGAAAGAACCGGCGGGCTTCGAGGGATCCCAATGAGGACCATACTCTGGCCTGTCTTACACTGCTTTATCGGCAGCCGTGAATAGTAACATAAGAACATATATTCGGAAGCCTCTTGACGGTGCCGAATTTCTCTGTTATACTTTGACAGGATTACAGCGGGACGAAGCGGGACAGTACCGACAGGCACTGTCCTTTGTGTTCTGCAATGCGGTAAGATTTATACATAATTCAGTCAGGAGATTGAGGTATGAAAATTGAATTAAAACAGCTTTCACCCCAAAATGGTATAGCCGAGTATCAAATGCTGCAGGAGATTGGAAGCAATGAAAACGGTTTTACCAATGAAGTGAATGGAATGTCTTTTAATCAGTATAAAGAATGGTTAATTCAACAAGACGATTATTCAAGAGCACAAAACATGCCTGAAAACTATATTCCGCAAACGACGTATTTCTTCTACATTGATGAGCAACCTGTCGGAATAGCGAGAATACGGCATTATTCGAGTGAGTTTTTAGAAAAGCAGGGTGTCGGGAATTTTGGATATGGCATTGCGAAAACATATCGTGGAAGAGGATATGGAAATGCATTGTTTATTGAAGTATTGAAAAAATGTAAATTACTTGGATATTCTAAAATAAAGTCGTTTGTTCATGCGGATAATATAGCGTCTAATAGAGTGTTCACAAAGAATGGCGCAGTTTTAACAGGTGTTTTTAACGGAGTAAAAAATATTTACGAAACAGCAGTTGATTAATATGGCAATATAGTTGGAGGTACGTATGGCAAAATATAATGCAGACAGCATTACGGTTCTGGAAGGCCTTGAGGCGGTCAGGAGGCGGCCGGGGATGTATATCGGCAACACTGGGAGCAGGGGGCTGAACCATCTGGTCTATGAGATCGTGGATAACGCGGTGGACGAGCATTTGGCCGGATACTGCGATAAAATAACAGTGACGCTGCAGAAAGACGGGTATGCATCTGTGGAGGACAATGGCCGCGGAATCCCGGTGGATATGCATCAGAAAGGCGTTTCCGCGGAGCGGGTCGTTTTTACCACGCTGCATGCGGGCGGCAAATTTGACAACACATCCTACAAGGTTTCCGGCGGACTGCACGGAGTGGGTTCATCGGTTGTTAATGCGCTCTCAGAGGAGATGGAGGTGTTTGTCTATCAGGGCGGGAAGATTTACCGCGATCTCTATCACCGCGGGATTCCTACGCTGGAACTTGAAGACGGGCTGCTCCCCGTGATTGGAAAGACCAGAAAATCAGGCACATGTATCCGCTTTCTGCCGGATGATACGATCTTTGAACGGATCCGCTTTAAGGCGGAACACATCCGAAACCGCCTCCATGAAGTGGCTTATCTGAACCCGGGGTTAACCATCCTGTTTCGCAACGAAAGAGCCGGCGAAGAGGAAGAAATCGAATTTCACGAGTCAGAAGGCATCAAAGGATATCTGAAAGAGCTGAATAAAGGCAAAAATCCCAGCTGTGAACCAATCTATGTGAAGTCCGTATCCGAGGGGATCGAGGTGGAACTGGCCCTGCAGTTTACGGATTCCTTTGAAGAAGAGATTCTGGGCTTCTGTAACAATATAAATACGGTGGAGGGCGGCACCCATATTACAGGCTTTAAAGCCAGGTATACGGCGCTTATCAACTCCTACGCCAGAGAACTCGGCACCCTGAAGGAAAAGGATAATAATTTTACCGGCGCGGATACCAGATGCGGCATGACGGCGATCCTCGCGATCAAGCATCCGGACCCCCAGTTTGAAGGGCAGACGAAAACAAAGCTTGGCAGCACGGATGCGACCAGAGCGGTTTCCAATGTGATCGGGGATGAGTTGACCCTGTATTTTGATAAACATCTGGACGCTTTAAAAGCCTGCATATCCTGTGCGGAGCGGTCGGCCAAGATCCGCAGGGCCGAGGAACGGACCAGAAGCAATCTGCTTTCAAAGCCGGTGTTCTCATTTGATGGCAACGGAAAACTGGCAAACTGTGAGAGCAGGGATGCTTCGATGAACGAAATCTTCATCGTGGAAGGCGATTCGGCCGGGGGATCGGCCAAGACAGCAAGAAACCGAAGGCATCAGGCGATCCTGCCGATCCGCGGCAAGATATTGAATGTGGAAAAAGCCTCCATGGATAAAGTGCTTGCTAACCTGGAGATCAAGTCCATGATCGAAGCATTTGGCTGCGGCTTCAGCGAAGGTTATGGGCATGACTTTGATATCACGCGATTAAAGTATGATAAGATCATCATCATGACCGATGCGGATGTGGACGGCTCCCATATCGCCACACTGCTTTTGACATTCTTTTACCGTTTTATGCCGGAGCTCATCACAGAGGGACATGTGTATCTGGCCACACCGCCTCTGTATAAGGCAATCCCTAAAAAAGGTCCGGAAGAATATCTGTATGACGATGCCGCTTTGGAACGCTACAAAAAGAAACATAAGGAATTTCATCTTCAGAGATACAAAGGTCTCGGGGAAATGGATGCTGAGCAGCTCTGGGAAACCACGATGGACCCGGAGCACCGTGTGCTAAGACAGGTCAGCGTGGAGGATGCCTATCTGGCGGGACATATGACGGGGGTTCTGATGGGTACGGATGTGGTGCCGCGCAAACAGTTCATTCATGACAACGCCTCCATGGCGGATTTGGATGTCTGACCTTATGGGTTCATACGGCGCATCTTCTTGACCGAAAAGGCCGGTCACCGTTGTCAGAAACCGTTACAGTTAATTAAGGAAGATAGATTATGAGGAAACGGAGAGAAATATGTCAGAGAAAATAGTGCAGACAGAATACAGCGAGGTAATGCAGAAATCCTATATTGATTATGCCATGTCGGTGATTACCGCCAGGGCGCTGCCGGATGTCAGAGACGGATTAAAGCCGGTGCAGCGCCGCATCCTGTACGCGATGGACGAGCTTGGCACCCATCATGACAAACCTCACCGAAAGTCCGCCCGTATTGTGGGCGATACCATGGGCAAATATCATCCTCATGGGGATGCATCCATCTATGACGCCATGGTAGTAATGGCTCAGGATTTCAAAAAGAGCCTGCCTTTAGTGGATCCGCACGGCAATTTCGGTTCGATCGAAGGGGATGGCGCCGCCGCGGCCAGGTACACAGAGGCCAGACTGCAGGAGATCACGGATGCAGCGTTTCTCGCCGACCTGGATAAAAATGTGGTGGATATGATCCCGAACTTTGACGGCACGGAAAAGGAGCCGAGCGTGCTTCCGGTTAAAATCCCGAACCTGCTTATAAGCGGCGCTGACGGCATCGCTGTAGGCATGACGACCAGCATCCCTTCTCATAATCTGGAAGAGGCGGTCGATGCGTCCGTTGCCTGCCTGAAAAACCCGGATATTACGGTACATGAGCTGATGGAGTATATCAAGGGTCCGGACTGGGCTACCGGCGGCATTGTGATTAACCAGGCGGATCTGGAAGAAATTTATACCAGCGGAAATGGCAAGATTAAAGTGCGGGGCCGGGTGGAATTTGAAAAAGGAAAACGGGAAAGAGACCGTCTGGTAATCACGGAGATCCCGCCCACTATGGTCGGCAGCGGGCTTACGAAGTTTTTTATCGATCTGTCCGAACTGATCGGGAAAAAGCAGCTTCCGGAGATCACCGATGTATCCAATATGTCCGATAAGGACGGTATCCGCATCGTGCTGGAGGTGAAGAGGGGCGCCGACATAGAACGGGTGAAAAATATCCTCTATAAGAAAACCAAACTCGAAGATACCTTCGGCGTCAATATGCTGGCGATCGTGGACGGAAGGCCGGAGACACTGTCTTTAAAAGCAATCCTGACGAAACATCTGGATTTCATGGTGGAAGTCAATACCAGAAAGTTTGCGACGCTGCTGGAGAAGGAGAAGGACAGAAAAGAGGTGCAGGAAGGTCTGATCAGGGCCATCGATATCATCGATTTGATCATTGAAATCATCCGGGGCAGCAAATCCATCCGCGAGGCGAAGGATTGCCTGATGGGACTGCCTAATCAGGTGAATTTTAAGTCCGCGGGGTCGAGGAAGGAAGCCGCGCAGCTGCATTTTACGGAGGTACAGGCCACCGCCATTTTAGAGCTTCGCCTTTCAAAGCTGATCAATCTGGAAATCCTCGCTCTGGAAAAGGAATACCGTCAGACAGTCGCTAAGATCGCGCGCTATGAAAAGATCCTTTCCGATAAAAATGCCATGAAAAGAACGATCTGCGAGGATCTGGAAGATATAAAGCATAAATTTCCGATGGAGCGCAGGACGGAGATTACCAATCAGACCGGAGCTGTGGCCGTGGAGGCAAAGGTGGAGGAGCAGGATCTCATTTTTACCATGAACCGGTTTGGATATGTCAAGCTTCTGGATACTGCCACCTATGAACGCAACAGAGAAACGGTTGAGGCGGAAAACCGGACGGTAGTTCCGGTTAAAAATACCGATAAAGCCGTATTCTTTACGGATGCGGGCTATGCCTATCAGGTGAAGGCCATGGATATCCCATTGGCCAAACTGCGGGATAAGGGAGTTCATATTGAGACACTTTTATCCTATAAGACGGAGGAGGAATCCATCCTTTATACCTCTTCCATGGAGAATCTGAAGCAGTCCGACCTGGTCTTTATCACCCGATCGGGCCTGGGCAAGATCGTAAAGGGCACCGAATTCGATACAAATGTGCGGGCAGTGGCGGGTACAAAGCTGACGGACGGTGATCAGGTGGCCGAAATATGGCTCAATGAAGGGCGGCAGTTCGTATTGCAGACGGAAAAAGGTTACTTCCTCCGTCTGACTGCAGACCAGCTGCCGGAGATGAAAAAAAATGCACTTGGAAATAAATGCATAACTATGGGTAAAGATGACATGGTGAAAGCCATTTATGTGCTTGAAAACGGCCATGAAACCATAAACTATAACGGAAAAGAGCTGGATCTGATGAGTGTAAAGCCTGGGAAAAGGGGGCAGACCGGCGTAAAAAAGAAGTAAAATCAGGAAAATTCGCAAGGAAAAAATATGAGCTTCTTTACAGATTTAACCATATACAGGCCCGCAATGCGGGCCTGTATATTTATGCAGACTTACAATAATTTTTGAAATGTTCAAATAGTACAGTAAAGATAAAACAATTGTTTTTATACTTGTTGAAATTGACAATAAATGCGATTTAGTATATAATCGATTTCAAGATATGCCTGAATACCCGGGGGGGGGTATTTTCGAAATCCCCATTTTTCCAGCAGAAAAAACTGCAGAATAAAAACGCGCAGGCGGAGTATCCCCCATGTGCGGGATTCTTTTTCACATAGAAACAGAGAATGCCGGCCATCCGGCCTTCTTACTAAGGAAGGTTTGTATCAGATTATATGGGATTAGTCAGAGAACGAAACTATGCGAAGGATTATATCCGGCAGGAGGACGGCGGTAAAAAGCCGAAGTACATATATCAAGGGACATGGTATGTTGTAGATCTGCCGGATGAAGAATATAAAAAGCTGAAGTTTAGCTATGGGATCAGCGGTATCGTACTGTTTGCAATGCTGATTTTGGCAGGTCTTGTCAATACGGGGGGAAGCCGCACAATCTATGTGGTATTTCCTTATATCATCACAGTTTTCCCACTGATTTATACAGAGATTGGCATCTGCAACCTCGTATTCGGGGAACGCAGGATGACACAGAAGGCATATGATTACTCCCTGATGCGCGTACGCAAATCGGCTGCGGCGATTGCGGTTCTCGCGGTTTGTTCCGCGGTAGGAGAGCTGGCGTATCTGATTTTTGCGAGCAGCGGAGGTAATCCGGCGGGAGAGATGATCTATCTGATGGCCGTGACGCTTATGGCGGCGGCGGCATATCTTTTGGGGCGCAGGAAAGTGCCGGTCAGGACCGAAGCTTCCGGCCAGGACAGTTAATGTGTTTATTATATAATTTATATATAATAAAGTAATACGAAAAAGGAGGTATACTATGAAAGGCAATTTGAAAAAAGCAGCAGCTTTGCTTATGGCGCTGGTATTGTGCGCATCCATGATCGCAGGCTGCGGCAAGAAAGCAGACGAAACAACGGCTGCGCCTGCAGAAAGCACAACAGCTGCTGCAGAGAGCACAACAGCAGCAGAAACTTCCGGATCAACGGACGGCAAAGAAGTACCGTTAGTAATCGGTACCAGCCAGTTCAGCCAGAAGTTCAGCCCGTTCTATGCGGATACCGCATATGATATGGATATCGTGGATATGGTATTCCAGGCGCTGGTAACAACGGACAGACTCGGCGGGGTGATCATGAACTCCATCGAAGGTGAGACTGTAAACTACAACGGTACCGATTACACTTATCAGGGAATTACGGATATTACCGTAGACCGTGATGAGGCGGCCGATACCACGACCTATACCGTTAAGCTTAGGGATGATCTGAAATTTTCAGACGGAGAGCCCTTAACGGCTGACGATGTGATCTTTACATATTATGTGTTTTTGGATCCCGCATATGTGGGTTCCACAACTGCAAACTCCTATGATATCGTGGGACTGCAGGATTATGTGACACAGACCACATCCGAGATCTATGACAAGTACAAAGCGATCGTGGATCCTCTCTATGAGGCCGGAATCGATCACAAGTGGTCTTCTTCCGATGCATGGACAGAAGAGATGCAGACATGGTTCTGGGATACAGTAAAACAGAACTGGGCTGCACATGTTCAGATGATCGTGGATTCCATGGTAGGCGACTATTTGGATGATGATAACGCAGCGGCGGCTTTGGGATTAAAAGCGGCTGATATCGAAAAAGACGACAACATGAAGGTTGCTTTCGGCATGGCTATGTACGGCTTTGCATCCCTCAACGATGCGGGTATGCTGGTTGGTACCGGCGCCGGCACAGAGTGGGATGTAAAGAACGGCAAGGCTCCGACAATCGAAGAAGCGGCTGCCGAGGTTATGGCACAGTATGATAATGATCCGGTAACCTACTATGATACCGAAACTCTGGGCAATGGAGAAGCGGATGTTCTTGGAACCTCCAAGGATGCATTTATCAGTAACTTCGCAGCGAGCGAGCCCGAACTGGAAAACGGTATCCCGAATATCGCAGGTATTGTAAAGGTTGATGACTACACGGTTCAGATCACGATGAACGGCTTTGCAGCTCCCGCGATCTACAATCTGCTGGGCATCCCGGTTGCACCGCTGCATTACTACGGCGACCCCGCACAGTATGATTATGAAAACAATAAATTCGGACATCCTTACGGCGATCTGTCCGTTGTGGAAGCGAAGACAACTCAGCCTGTAGGTTCCGGCCCTTACAAATTTGTAGAGTACAAGGACAAGGTTGTTTATTTGGAAGCCAATGAGAACTACTGCTTTGGCCAGCCTAAGATCAAATATGTGCAGTACAAAGAAATCGTTGCCAACGAAGTTGCTGCCGGTGTTAAGAACGGCACTGTGGATATGGGTGAGATGACCGGATCCGTAGAGCGTTTTGACGAAGTGCAGGGCTACAACTCCAACGGCGAGATCACAGGTGATGTAATCACTACAACGAAAGTGGATAATCTTGGATACGGATACATCGGTCTGAATGCGGATACGATGAACGTTGCGGGAGAGGCTTCTTCCGATGCTTCCAAGAGCTTAAGAAAAGGTTTTGCAACACTGCTGTCCGTATACCGTGACACTTCCATTGACAGCTATTACGGTGAGGCAGCAAGCGTAATCAACTACCCGATTTCCAACACATCCTGGGCAGCACCTCAGCCTACCGATGCCGATTATCAGCAGGCATTCTCCGTAGATGTGGACGGCAATCCGATCTATACGGCGGATATGACCCCGGATCAGAAGTATGAAGCTGCTCTGCAGGCTGCGATCGGTTTCTTTAAGGCTGCAGGCTATACCTTTGACGAGGCATCCGGCAAATTTACCGCTGCTCCGGAAGGCGCTAAGATGTCTTATGAAGCGCTGATCCCCGGCGACGGCACTGGCGACCATCCTTCATTTGCAATCCTGACCGATGCATCTCAGGCGCTGGCATCTATCGGCCTGGAGCTGAAGGTGAACGACCTTGCGCAGTCTACCGTGCTTTGGGAGAGACTGGATGCGGGAACACAGGAGATCTGGTGTGCTGCATGGCAGGCAACGATCGATCCTGATATGTTCCAGACCTATCACTCTTCAGGTATCATCGGACAGGGTGGTTCTGACAGCAACCACTATCATCTGGCAGATCCCGCGCTGGATGAACTGCTGGTAGACGCACGCGGAAGCGATGATCAGTCCTACCGTAAGTCTGTTTACAAACAGTGTCTGGATATCATTATTGACTGGGCGGTAGAAGTTCCTGCTTACCAGCGTCAGAACTGTGTCATCTTCAGTACTGACAGAATCAACATGGATACCATGACACCGGATATCACTACCTTCTATGAATGGTGGGCTGAAGTAGAAAATCTGGAAATGAACTAACTGCGGATTTTCTCTATAACTTAGCAGGCGAAACTGCAGGATGAATGGCGAAACAGCCATGAATCCAAAGTCACGGCAATGGGGCTGTCACAAAAACAGGTATTTTGGGGCAGCCCTCACTGCTGTATATGGATGATCTATCGTGGCGGTTTCGTCAAATCCTGACGGATGAATCATAAGAAGAAAAACAGAGGGTGGTAAAGCCATGGGCAAATATATTATAAAAAGGATTTTAATCGGTATAGTGATCGTCATCTCCGGCGCCCTGGTAGCTTATGCGGTAATCCGCTGCCTGCCGACTTCCTTTATCGAAAATCTCGCGAGGCAGAGGGCCAGCAATCCGACCAGCTCCAAGACATACCAGGAGTGGGTGACACAGCTGACTTCCGTCTATGGCCTGGACAAAGGTATCCTGGCAGGGTTCGTTGGCTGGCTCGGCGATGCTGTAAGAGGTGACTTTGGAGAATCCTGGGAATACGGAGTGCCGGTAGTATTAAAATTTAAGCAGGTAATCGGTTATACGATTATCTTGAATGTTATCACATTATTTGTAGAACTGCTGATTTCCATTCCGTTGGGAATCATTGCGGCAAAGAACCAGTACAAGAAATCGGATTATGCGATCACGGTGTTCGCGCTGATGGGCATTTCGCTGCCCACATTCTTCCTGGCGATTTTGCTGAAATATGTGTTCTGCGTCAAACTGGGATTGTTTGACATGTACGGTGTAACCGGGCGCTACTATAATCAGCTGGATACCCTCGGCAAGATGCTGGATATCGGCCATCATCTGGTGCTGCCGGTCATCACGCTTACGATGTTAAGTATCGGCGGTCTGATGCGTTATACCAGAACCAATATGCTGGAAGTGCTGAATGCGGACTATATCCGGACAGCCAGGGCAAAGGGCCTTCCCGAGAAGAAGGTCATCAATAAACATGCGTTTCGGAATACGCTGATTCCTTTGGTCAGCTATATGAGCTATCTGATCCCGAGCATGTTTACGGGCTCTCTGATCACCGAGACCGTATATCAGATTCCCGGCATCGGCTATATCTCATATCTGGCGACGACAAAGGGCGATATCCCGTTCGCCATGTTTTATCTGACATTTACTTTGATACTTACGCAGGTCAGCCTGCTGCTGGCAGATATTATGTACGCAGTTGTTGATCCACGCGTTCGAATAAATTAACGGAGGTGGCTTGCAGGTGAAAGAAGAAAACAAAACAAATAATATACAGGCCTCTCCAAGTGCAGAAGAGAAGGAGATGGCGCTGGATGACGCCAGGCGTGTAAAGGTACTCTCGCCGGGCATGCTGGTTGCCAAGCGCTTTTTCAGGAATAAACTTGCCATCATCGGCCTGGTTATTCTTGTGGTGCTGTTTCTGTTCGCTTTTATAGGCGGACTGATCACCCCTTACAGCCAGACCCAGGTGTTTAAGGGGATGGACATGATTCAGAAGGATTATGCCGCCGCCGTGTACAATTCGGAGCTGCGTTACACCATGAAGGAAGGCGAGACGCTGTCGGGATCTGCAAAGTCCCAGATCGCACTGGCCACCAGCAAGGGAAACGATACCTTTGAAGCGGACGGCGCCGGATATACTTTGATTCCGGTCGGTGAGGACAGCTATCAGATCACCAAATTGGACGCGATCTGTACAGTATTGACGAGCAGCAAGGCCATGCAGGTAAAGGAAGGCGAGACCGTCAGCGACGGGCTTAAGAGCGCGATCAATGCGGCGCTGGATGCGGGGCAGAGCCAGTTTTCCTATGACGGTGTGGACTATGAGGTGCGCATGACCGGAAAAAAGGCGGAGATATGTAAATCAGTAACGCTGGGCATCGCGTCGAAACTGGTCATTGATGCATATTCCGCGGACAGCGAAGCGCTTGTGAATTCTTATGATTTCCGTCTGGAGTGTGAGAAGGCATATCATAACAATAAAACCTCATTTACAGTGGATGGAGAGAAATATACGCTGGAAACAGATGAGGACGGCGATGCGATCGTATATGACGCGGCCGGTGAAGCTTTTGCCGCTGCATCCCATATCATTGTGAACCCGAACGGACAGGGAATTAACTTAAGCATCGAATTTAAGATGGCAGCGAGGGACGCTGTGGAGGCGCGGACTTCAAGCTTCACAGTGCCGGATGCTTCCGGCAGTGAAGTGGAATATAAGATGAATGTGGTGAACTCCAATTTCTATTTCACTACTATGGGCAGCAGCGAGCTGATCCGCCGTTTTGAGGCGCCCTCGGCTTCCCATTGGCTTGGTCTTGACAGCAACGGCATGGATGTGCTGACCCGCCTTATGTACGGCGGCCGGATTTCCCTGCTGGTAGGCTTTGTCGTGGTGTTTGTGGAATTATTCATCGGAATCATCGTCGGAGGTGTGGCCGGATATTTCGGAAAGATCGTGGACAATGTTCTGATGAGGGTGGTGGATCTGTTCAACAGTATTCCGTTTTATCCCATGGCCATGATCGTCGGCGCGGTGATGGATTCGCTGGATATCAGCTCCACCGCGCGTATATTTGCGCTGATGTTTGTGCTGGCGGTACTGGGCTGGACCAATGTGGCAAGGACGGTCCGCGGCCAGATCCTCTCCCTGCGCGAGCAGGAATTCATGATGGCAACGGAGGCCACTGGTATCCCGGTAAAACGCCGTATCTTCCGCCATCTGATTCCGAACGTGATGCCTCTTCTGATTGTTCAGGCTACCATGAATCTGGGCAGCATCATCATCACCGAGGCGACCTTGAGTTTCCTGGGGCTGGGACTGAAATATCCGCTGGCATCCTGGGGCAGTATCATCAATGCGGCTAACGACATTCAGGTTATGACAAGCTACTGGTATATCTGGATGCCGCCGGGACTGCTGATTCTCCTGGCGGTGCTGGGATTCAACTTCGTAGGCGACGGTCTTCGCGACGCGTTCGATCCCAAGATGAAAAGGTAGGTGACCAGTATGGCAAATAACAAGAAGAAAGATACGAATTTTATTTCGGCCAAGGAGTCACGGGCAATTTCGAAAGAAAACCGCAGGATTACCAATGAGCTGGAAAAGAAGAAGAACAGAAAGCATATACCGGAATCCGAATATCTGACAACTATGAAGGATCCGGGCAACGTAGTGGAATTTGACAATCTGCATACCTATTTCTTTACGGATGTGGGTACGGTGAAGGCGGTAAACGGCGTAAGCTTTAATATCCCGCAGGGTGAGACCGTGGGCGTGGTCGGTGAATCCGGCTGCGGCAAATCGGTGACGAGCCTGTCGCTGATGCAGCTGGTACAGCGGCCGCAGGGACAGATTGTGGAGGGCGCAATCCGCTTTAATACCGGTGATAAGGTATACGATATTGCGAAGACTCCTATAGAAGTGATGCAGCATATCCGCGGGAGTCAGGTATCCATGATCTTCCAGGAGCCCATGACCAGTCTAAATCCGGTGTTTCGTATCGGCATGCAGCTGGATGAAGTCATAGAACTCCATCGCCCTGATATGACGAAAGAGCAGCGCAAGGCGAGAAGCATTGAGATGCTGGAGCTGGTTGGAATTGCCAACAGCGAAGGCGTGTATTCCATGTATCCTCATGAGCTTTCCGGCGGTATGCGCCAGAGAGTTATGATCGCCATGGCTCTGGCATGCAGCCCCAGACTCATCATCGCAGATGAGCCCACAACCGCTCTGGATGTGACAATCCAGGCGCAGATTCTGGATCTTTTGCGTGAGCTGAAGGATAAAATCAACAGCAGTATTATGCTGATCACCCACGACCTGGGCGTGATTGCCGAGATGGCGGATTATGTGGTAGTTATGTATGCCGGCCGGATCATTGAAAAAGGGACGGCGGCAGATATCTTCCACGATCCGAGGCATCCTTATACCATCGGTTTGATGAGAAGCAAGCCTGTAGTGAATAAAACGGTGGACCGGCTTTATAACATCCCCGGCAGTGTGCCAAACCCGGTGAATATGCCGGATTACTGTTATTTCCGTGACCGCTGCGACCGCTGCACCAAGGTCTGTGACGGAGCATATCCGGAGGAAATACAGGTTTCCCCCACACATTTTGTCAGCTGCTACAACTGGGAGAGGAGGCCTGAAGATGGAAGAGAATAAATATATCATAGAAGTGGAAAACTTAAAGAAGTACTTTCCCATTAAGGCAGGCTTTTTCAAGCATGTGGTGGGATATGTAAAGGCTGTGGACGGTGTGACATTCCGCATTCCCCAGGGTACCACGATGGGGCTTGTAGGGGAATCCGGCTGCGGCAAGTCAACGATCGGCAAGACGCTTCTGCGTTTGGAAGAGAAGACGGACGGCTGCGTGAAGTACAACGGCACGGATCTTGGAGCTTTATCCAAAGCGGAACTTAGGGCAATCCGTCCGAAGATCCAGATGATTTTTCAGGACCCTTATGCCAGCCTTTCGCCGCGTATGCCGGTTTCGGAAATCATCGGCGAAGCGGTAAAGGTGCATGAGCTGGTGCCTAAGGATGAGTATGACGACTATCTGGATAAGATCATGAAGTCCTGCGGACTTCAGCCTTACCATAAGGACAGGTATCCCCATGAGTTTTCCGGCGGCCAGCGGCAGCGTATCTGTATCGCCAGAGCCCTGGCGTTAAATCCGGACTTCATAGTCTGTGATGAACCGGTTTCGGCTTTGGATGTGTCCATACAGGCGCAGATCATCAATCTGCTGATGGATCTGCAGGAGCAGTATCATCTGACATACCTGTTCATATCCCATGATCTGTCCGTGGTACAGCATATTTCAGATACCATAGGAGTAATGTATCTGGGCAATATGGTGGAGTATGCCAGCAAGGACCAGCTGTTTGCGCGCCCTCTGCATCCGTATACCCAGGCGCTGTTCAGCGCAATACCCGTGCCTGATCCGGATGTGAAAATGAACCGGGTGATCCTGGAGGGAAGCATCCCTTCACCCGCCAATCCGCCTTCCGGATGTAAGTTCCATACCAGATGCAGGCACTGCATGGATATCTGTAAGCAGGCCGTGCCGGAGACAAAGGAAGTGGATCCCGGACATTTCGTGGCATGCCATCTGTATGACGATGCTAAAAGTGTCAGCAAGGAAGAATCACAGGCACAGTAAATACAATTGATGGGGGAGAGCCGGCTCTGCTTGAAGGGACCGGCTGTCCCCTTCGCATTTTCGCAGGCTGTATGGTCCTATTGAAAAACAGAAGTGCACCCTGCACATCTGGGTGCATAGATAAGGAGCGTGGAAAAGAAAATATGGCGGAAAATCCCCAGAATGAGTTTGAGCGCATGGACGCGGATGAAGAGGAAGAAATACGGGAAGAGGATATCGTAATCGCTGATATGAATGTGGAGGGCATGCCCTGGTATAAAGAAGATGCTGCAAACCGGCCTAAGGCAAGCGGTGAACAGCTTCAAAAAGGCGAGATGAAATATGCAGTCTGGGGTGCGGTGAAAGCGGCACTTTTGATTGCCGCCATCTTTTCAGCAGCGATGATCGCTTTTACTTTATTCTGCATTTATGTGTGGTTTTGATAAGACTTACTAGTTCATACCCTGCCCTCTCATACGCGGGAATTTTTCGGTAACTGTGAACAGACCTGTTACGTATAAAAGTATTGTTAAGATTCTTGAAAAGGTATTGCAATCCCTCTGTTTCTATGTTAAAGTCTGGATACAAATTTAATAAGGGTATTGAAACCATAAAAAGGAGTAGCTGGCATTTCGGGCAGGGATATGAATGCACGGAATGTTTACGGTATCGTCAATACGATCATGCGGCAGTGGGCCGGATGGTCCGGTACCGTGAGGGACGGCGAGATTTTTATCCGCACGAAGGCGCAGAAGCGGCCGCAGGCCGGCAGAAGCGTCCGTGAGACCGGATACATGCAGCAGCATGTGTCCGGCCTGATCACAGATTGCGATAGAAGTCCCGCCTTTTTTAGTGCTCTGAAATTATTAGAACACCTTCCAAGCGGGATCTGCAGATCCGGTCAGATACCCGGAGAAAAAGAGAAAGCACGCGGATGTGTGCAGAGGTCATCAGCCTTTGGCTGGTGACAGAATGGGAGGCTGTAATATGAAGAAATTAAGTAAGGAAGAAGCGTACACACTGTCAAAAGAAGAGCTGTTGAACCGCATCGGCACAGAGCCGGGCGGACTGACCTTACAGGAAGCGGAGGCAAGAAGGGAGCAGCTGGGATTTAATGAGCTTACAGCGGAGAAAAAGAAGAGCATATGGCTCATTTTCCTTGAGCAGTTCCGTGATTTTCTTGTGATCATACTGATCGCTGCCGCTGCGGTTTCCGCCCTGTTGGGAGACTGGGAGAGTTCGGTTGTTATATTGGCAGTCATAACGATGAATGCGGTCCTGGGCACCGTGCAGACACAGAAGGCCGAACAGTCCCTGGACAGTTTAAAACGGCTGTCCGCGCCATCGGCCAAGGTGATGCGCGGAGGTGTTCTGCGCGTGATTCCTTCCAGGGATGTTACAGTGGGAGATATTGTCTGCCTGGAAGCGGGGGATTACGTATGCGCGGACGGCAGGATTTTGGAGAATGCCAGCCTGAAAATCAATGAGAGCGCGCTGACCGGTGAGAGCGTCAGCGCGGATAAAGAGGATTGTGAGCTTAAAGGGCGCCCGGCCCTGGGCGATCAGAAGAATATGGTCTTTTCCGGCAGTTTTGTCACCTATGGCAGGGGCCGCTTCCTGGTCACCGGCATCGGGATGGAGACGGAGGTCGGCAAGATTGCCTCACTTTTAAACAGCACGAAAGAAAAGAAGACTCCGCTGCAGACCAGCCTGGACCGGTTCGGGCAGAATCTGTCCGTCATCATACTGGCGATCTGCGCGTCTTTATTTGCGGTGAATATCTTCCGCGGGCAGCCGGTGATGGATTCCTTCCTATTTGCGGTAGCACTGGCGGTAGCGGCTATACCCGAAGCGCTAAGTTCCATCGTTACTATAGTGCTCTCGTTTGGCACACAGAAGATGGCGAGAGAACATGCGATCATTCGGAAACTGCAGGCAGTGGAAGGGCTTGGAAGCGTTTCTGTCATCTGCTCTGACAAGACAGGGACACTGACACAGAATCGGATGACCGTCAAGTCCTGCTATACGGACGGGAAACTACAGCCGGTGAGTGAGAAACTTAAGACCGTTGATACCCAAACTCAGGACACCTCCCTGAAGCTGCTGCTTCGGTGCGGCATATTATGCAGCGATGCCAGCGACGAGGGAGGGGAGTCTGTGGGAGATCCTACGGAACTGGCGCTCATTAAGGCCGCCGAGATGTTTGGGCTGATTCCGTCAGAGATCAGAGGACAGTATCCGCGCCTGGCGGAGATCCCGTTTGACTCGGACCGAAAGCTGATGACCACCGTCCATGAGATGGGCGGACGGCTTACTATGGTCACTAAGGGCGCTGTGGATGTGCTGCTGGGCCGGATGGAGCTGTCTGATCAAGAGAAGGACCGCATCATCAAAGTCAATCAGGAGTATTCGGAACAGGGGCTCCGTGTGCTCGCCTTTGCGCAGAAGGAGGTCACGGATGCGCAAATTTCCAGGGAAGATGAAAATCACCTGCATTTTATAGGCCTCATGGCGATGATGGACCCGCCCAGAGAGGAGTCACGCCTGGCGGTGGAGGAGTGTATCCGTGCAGGAATCCGCCCGGTCATGATTACGGGGGATCATAAGGTGACGGCCTCCGCAATTGCCAGACAGATCGGGATCCTGCGGGACGGTGAACGCGCCGTGGAGGGCAGCGATATAGAAAATCTGACCGACAGCCAGCTGGTAAACATGGTGGATCAGGTCTCCGTCTATGCCAGAGTATCTCCGGAACATAAGATACGTATTGTCCGCGCCTGGCAGGAGAAAGGCTGTATCGTGGCTATGACAGGGGATGGCGTGAATGACGCTCCGGCTCTTAAGCAGGCCGATATCGGCGTGGCTATGGGCATCACAGGCACGGAAGCCGCAAAGGATGCGGCCTCCATGGTGCTGGCCGACGATAATTTTGCCACAATCGTAAAGGCTGTGGAAAACGGAAGAAATGTATATGAAAACATCCGCAAAGCCATACAGTTCCTGCTGTCGGGCAATACTGCCGGAATCCTTGCAGTGCTGTATGCGGCGGTTGCCGGGCTGCCGGTTCCGTTTGCGGCGGTGCATCTATTGTTTATCAATCTGCTTACGGACAGTCTGCCGGCCATCGCTTTGGGGCTGGAACCTCATTCCGGCAGCGTGATGGAGAAAGCGCCCAGGGCTGCCAAAGAATCGATATTGAACGGGTTTATTCTCACCAGGATCGCTGTAGAAGGGCTGGTGATCGGTATCACCACGATGGCTGCCTTTTATATCGGCCTGGAGGCCGGAGGGGCCCAAATGGCGAGCACCATGGCCTTTGCGACACTCTGTTTGTCCAGGCTGATTCATGGCTTTAACTGCAAGGAAGAAGCGCCCGTGCTGTTTACAAAACGTTTCTTTGGCAACCGGTATCTGCTCGGAGCCTTTGGCATCGGTTTTGTCCTGCTGCACGCTGTGCTGCTGATCCCGGGATTAAGCGGTATTTTCAGTGTCACACCGCTTAGCTTAAAACTCATCGGGTGCATCTATGGGCTGTCTCTTACAAACCTGCTTGTGATTCAGCTGCTTAAAGCGCTAAGGCACTGGCTTAAGCGGATTTTTCCCGCAGGGCATAAAGACAGCGCGCATGCTGAAAAAAGTGCGGCATTATAAAGCCGCACTGCAGGGTCAGAAAGAATAAATAAAAAGAATTGCCGGTTTCGGATAAGAGCCGGCAATTCTATATAATATAGTCTCATTACAGCAGATAGATTTTATGTTCCGCACATTCTTTGCGCATGGATTCCGGCCAAAGGCTTGACTGGACTTCGCCGATATGTGCCCTTTCCAAAAGGAGCATGCAGAGCCTGGACTGACCGATGCCTCCGCCGATGGTATAGGGCAGTTCGCCTCTCATCAGCATGCTGTGAAACGGAAGAGAGAGGCGCTCCTCGCAGTGTGCCTTTTTCAGCTGAGACGCGAGGGCAGTTTCATCCACACGGATGCCCATGCTGGAGATCTCCAGCGCGCAGCAAAGGGGCTCATACCAGAACAGGATGTCGCCGTTTAAGGACCAGTCGTCATAGTCCGGGGCTCTGCCGTCGTGGGGTTCTCCCCCTTTCAGCACATCACCGATCTGCATGAGGAATACACAGCCATGTTCCCGCGTGATCGCATTTTCCCGTTCCTTCGGAGAGAGCCCGGGGTATTTGTCCTCCAGCTCCTGCGTTGTAATGAAAAAGATATCATCCGGCAGCTTTTTGACCGCCTGGGGATATTTATACCAGACCTCATGCTCCATATGTTTGATGACCTTGAATATCTGGCGCACCGTATCTTCAAGCGTTTCCAGCGTGCGGTCCTCCTTGGTGATCACCTTTTCCCAGTCCCACTGATCCACATAGCAGGAATGGAGATTATCCAGATCCTCATCCCGCCGGATCGCGTTCATATTGGTATAAAGGCCCTCACCTGCTGCAAATCCGTATTCCTTTAGCGCCATGCGCTTCCATTTGGCAAGGGAATGAACGACTTCCACCTGTTCGTTGTGCAAATCCTTCATATCAAAGCTCACCGGACGCTCCACGCCGTTTAAATCATCGTTTAAGCCGGAGCTTCTTGTGACAAAGAGGGGGGCGGAGATCCTCTCCAGATTCATTTCCTTTCCGATTTCCTTCTGAAAGGTATCCCTTATGTACTTTATGGCGTCCTGGGTCTGGCGGATTGTAAGCCTTGGATCGTAGTCCTTTGGAAAGATCAGATTCATGTTCTACCTCATTTCCGCACGCTGATTCGCGCACAAGATGTATTGCTTCACCCATTATAGCAGGTTGAAAGGGATTTTAAAAGAGAAAATTATTTGTACCTATTTTGCAGGCCACCGCTGTTCTGCCACAGAAATATTTGACAAAGAAGGCGGCAAACTCTATAATGTAGAGTGGGCTGAACCGGTTTAGAGCGTGTTCGGCTGGTGACAATAGAAGGAGATTGGCCATGCTTAGAATTTTTAAAACCGTGGATGATAAGGTCTGTGAGCAGCCGGAAGTGACAGCCGGCTGCTGGGTGGCTCTGACGAATCCCAGCGCGGGAGAACTGCTGGATATCTCTTCGCAATTCCAGATTGACATCGATGATCTGAAGGCGCCTTTGGATGAGGAAGAGCGTTCCCGTATTGAAGTGGAAGACGGATATACGCTGATTTTGGTGGATATACCGGTGATCGAGGAGCGAAACGATAAGGACTGGTACGGCACAATTCCCATGGGCATTCTTATGACGGATGATGTGATATTCACCGTCTGCCTGCAGGAAACGCCGGTGCTCACCGCATTTATGGACGGCAGGGTGCGGAATTTTCACACACACATGAAAACCAGATTTATTTTACAGATTCTTTATAAGAATGCTACATGGTTTTTGCATTATCTGCGTATCATTGATAAGAAGAGTGATGAAGTGGAGAAGGAACTGCATCATTCCTCCAGAAACCGGGAATTGATTGAACTTCTGGAACTGGAGAAGAGCCTCGTGTATTTCACCACATCCCTGCGCTCCAATGAAGTGGTGCTGGAAAAGCTGCTGCGTTCTGACCGGATCAAGAAATATCCGGAGGATGAGGATCTCTTAGAGGATGTCATCATCGAGAATAAGCAGGCGATTGAGATGGCCAATATCTACAGCGGAATCTTAAGCGGCACCATGGATGCATTTGCATCGGTGATATCGAACAACCTCAATATCGTGATGAAATTTCTGGCGTCCGTCACCATCGTGATGTCCATTCCCACGATGATCGCCAGCTTTTACGGTATGAATGTCAATACGGACGGAATGCCGTTCGCGCACAGCCCCTTTGGCTTTTGGGGAGTGATCCTGGTATCTTTGGTGGTTTCGCTGATTGTTGTATGGATATTTATCCGTAAAAAGATGTTTTAGCGGCCGCCGTATGCGCCGGCACCGCTGGGGGAGCAGTATAAAGAAAAGCGGATGTGTCAACAATTAATCTAAAGAAAGAGGCAAATCATGAATATTTTGGATAAGCTGCAGCGCAAGATTGGTAAATATGCGATTCCTAACCTGATGCTCTATATCAGTATAATGTATGTGGCGGGATTCATACTGAATCTGTTTGCGCCTACCTTTTATTTCTTCTATTTGAGCCTGGATATGGCAGCGGTGTTTCGCGGACAGGTGTGGAGACTGATCACATTTATGATCGCTCCGCCTTCGACCAGCCCGATCTTTTTTGTATTTGTTGTGATGTGTTACTACAGCATCGGCATGCAGCTGGAATACCAGTGGGGGACTTTCCGCTTTAATTTTTATTTCTTCAGCGGTGTTCTGGCTCATATACTGGCAGCGCTGATCCTTTATCTGGTTTTCGGCTTAAGCCTGCCCATCGGCACAAATTATATCACGCTGTCTTTGTTTATGGCCTTTGCGGTAGAATTCCCCGATATGATGTTCCGCCTGTATTTTGTCATTCCGATTAAGGCGAAATGGCTGGCCATCGTAGATGCTATCATATATGGCGGCATCATTATCGGCGGCTTCCTGACACTGTTTATACCGCTTGGAAGATTCGGATTTAATTTTAATATCTACAGCGCGGTTGCGGCTTCTGTTTCGCTGCTGAATTTTATTGTGTTTTTCTTCCTGGATAAAAGACGGCGTTTTTCACCTAAGCAGGCGGTCCGCAGGGCTTCCTACCATGCCAAGGTTAAGGCGGCGTCCCCTGCAGCCGGTAAGCCCCGCCACAAATGCGCGATCTGCGGCAGAACCGAACTGGACGGCGACGACCTGGAATTCCGTTACTGTTCCAAGTGTGACGGAGAGTACGAATACTGCCAGGATCATCTATATACACATAAACATGTCACGAAAGGAAATTGACACCCTATGAAAAAAACAAAGATCATATGCACGATGGGTCCGAATACCAATGATAAGGAGCTTCTGAAGAGTCTCGCTTTAAACGGCATGGATATCGCCAGATTTAACTTCTCGCACGGAGACTACGAAGAGCAGAAAGGCAGGCTGGATCTCTTAAAACAGATCAGAAAAGAGGTCGGACTTCCCATCGCAGCCCTGCTTGATACCAAGGGGCCGGAGATCCGTACCGGACTGCTTAAGGATAATAAAAGCGTGGTCTTAAAGGCCGGAGACATCTATACTTTTACCACCGAGGAGATCATCGGGGATGATAAGAGGGGCCATATCAACTACGCAGGGCTTCCGGCAGATCTGGAAATCGGAAATAAGATACTGGTGGATGACGGCCTTCTGGAGCTGGAGGTTACAGGGCTTAACGACACCGAGATCAGCTGCAGGGTGATAAACGGCGGCGAGCTGGGTATGCGAAAGGGAGTAAATGTGCCCGGGGTGAAGGTGAATCTGCCTGCTATTACGGAAAAGGACCGTCAGGATATTCTGTTCGGCATAGAGCAGGACTTTGACTTTATCGCGGCTTCCTTCGTGCGCAGCGTGGATGCTATCCTTGAGATCAAGATGATGCTTAGCAAACATCATTCCGATATACGCGTGATCGCAAAGATCGAAAACAGAGAAGGCGTGGATAATATTGATGCGATCATCAAGGCGGCCGACGGCATTATGGTGGCCAGAGGGGACCTGGGAGTGGAGATTCCCGCACAGGAGGTGCCCTATATCCAGAAGATGATCATCAAGAAATGCAACGATGCTTTTAAGCCGGTTATCACAGCCACGCAGATGCTGGATTCCATGATCCGGAATCCGCGTCCCACCAGGGCGGAGGTGACCGATGTTGCGAACGCCATCTATGACGGAACGGATGCGGTGATGCTCTCCGGGGAAACTGCCGCCGGAAAATATCCGCTGGAGGCGCTGAAGATGATGGCTCAGATCGCGGAGTCCACAGAGGAGCATATCGACTACGGAGAGATCCTTGCGCAGAAGCAGTCATACAGGAAGAGGGGCATCTCCAGCGCCGTGAGTTATGCCACGGTCGCTACAGCTTATCATATGAACGCGGCGGCGATCATCACACCGACCATGTCAGGATATACGGCCAGACTGGTATCCAAGTTCAGACCCAAGGCAGAAATCATCGGAACCTCGCCCAAGGAAGACGTAGTTCGCAAGATGCAGCTGCTGTGGGGGGTAAGGCCGTTAAAGTCGGTGGAACAGAATGTGACCGATGACGTTATGGACAGCGCTGTGACCATGGCCAAGTATATGGGATTTGTGGATTCCGGGGATCTGGCAATCATAACCGCAGGAGTTCCGACTACGAATGTAGGAATCGGTGAACGGGGTGTAACAAATGTTATGCGCGTGGTAACGGTTTCCTGACAGCACACAGCCTGCATGGACAGCTCATGCTCCGAAAGAAGTCGGCGCATGGGCTGTTTTTCGTTACTATTCATGGCTGCCGATCAAGCAGCACATGGCGGGGCAGAGTACGGTAACTGTGAATAGCAC
>OGGQ01000568.1_pt1 | contig 53260 bp, 46 predicted proteins | sample 1571191 | NCBI WGS metagenome assembly OGGQ01 (sample SAMEA2582061, study PRJEB24529) | metagenome | biome: Human gut stool | place: China | collected 2011
GGGCGGCCTGCGCTATCATGGAATGTCCCCGATCCTTTCCAAACTGTATCATGACGGTTACATGGAAGCTGTTTCAGTGGAACAGACCAAAGTATTTGAAGCGGCAATCATGTTCGCAAAGCAGGAAACCATTCTGCCCGCGCCGGAATCCGCCCATGCGATCCGCGCGGCGGTGGATGAAGCGCTGAAGTGCAAAGAGAGCGGCGAGGCCAAGACGATTCTGTTCGGCTTGACAGGAACCGGCTATTTTGATATGAATGCTTATTCCTCCTATCTTGCAGGAAGCATGAGCGACTATATCCCCACGGATGAGGAGCTGGCCGTCGGATTTGCAGGCCTTCCTAAGATTCCGGGCATTCAGGAATAAATGAATAAAGGATAAGGACAAAACACTGCGGTCAGGATCTTTAGGGGTCCTGACCGTTTTATTTTTGTAAATCTGCTTGCAATAATATTATCAAAGTGATAATATTATCATAATGATAATGAAAGGGGCGAAAGAGGAAGAAAAGAGTTCAGCAAGCTGAAATTTTGGATGCCTCACCGACAAATGAAAGATAGTTTAATGGAATGCCTGATAAACCCTATTAAATGCAGAATTATCCTCCAGGTTCAGGAACTTGAGGAGGCGACGGCGAAGCAGCTGGCCGTGAAACTGCCGGATATCCCCCAGGCGACGCTGTACCGGTATCTGAACCGCCTGTTGAAGGATGGAGCGCTTGAAATCGTGCGCGAAAATCAGGTGAGGGGCGTGGCGGAAAAGGTATATGTGATCGCAGAGTCCGTGATCCTGGATGCGGGAGAAGTGCTGACAGAACGCTCCGGAAAGCTGTATATGCAGATGTTCATGCAGTATATGATGGGTTTTCTGAAAGAATTTCAGGAGTATACGGACAGAGGAGATATTGATATCCTGCATGACGGCACAGGATTCTCTGTGGTGCCGGTATATGCAACCCTGAAGGAACTGGAGGATGCGATGACGGAAATTGGGGGAATATTAAAAAAACTGCACAGCAATCCCCCTTCATCAGAGAGAAGTCTGCACAGCATCGGTACCATTATAACTCCACCTAAAACATGCGCGGATCCGCGCGGAAAAGAGGTTTAAAATGTCAGAAAACATATTGGAAATAAGGAGTTTTACAAAAATTTATTCCGGAGGGAAACGGGCGGTGGATCAGCTTAATCTGGATGTGAGGAAGGGTGAGATCCACGGATTTATCGGCCACAACGGTGCGGGGAAAACTACGACGATCCGGGCGTTAGCAGGCGTGCTGGAATTTGAAGAGGGGGAGATATTGATTGCCGGGCATTCCATACAGAAAGAGCCCGTCTTGTGCAAGTCCATGATGGCTTACATACCGGACAACCCGGATCTGTATGACTATCTGACCGGCATTCAGTATTTAAATTATATCGGAGACATGTTCGGCGTGCCTGCAAAGGAACGGAAGGAAGAGATAGAGAAATATGGGGATCTCCTGTCGCTTACTAAGGAACTGGGAGGGCTGATCGGTTCCTACTCCCATGGCATGAAGCAGAAGCTGGCATTGATTTCCGCATTTATGCATCATCCGCGCCTGCTGGTGCTGGATGAACCCTTTGTGGGACTGGATCCTGAAGCGTCTTTTCATTTGAAAGAGATGATGAAGGAACTGTGCGCCGGAGGGGGAGCGATCTTCTTTTCCACCCACGTGCTGGAAGTGGCGGAAAAGCTCTGTGACCGTATTTCCATCATTAAGGCCGGCAAGCTCATTGCCAGCGGAAAAACCGATGAGGTGCGCGGAAACAGCAGCCTGGAAGAAGTATTTCTGGAGGTGACGGAGCATGATTCATAAATGTCTTCTGTTAGTACGGCTGCAGCTTTTGGGCTTTTTCGGGATCAACCGTCTAAGATACGGGGGAAGCCGGCAGGAAAAGAGAAAGATGGGTTTTTTAGCTGTGGGCGTGGTGTTTGTGATTCTCGTAATGATTTCCTACAGCTGTATGATCGCGGCGGGATGCGCGATGATAGGGATGGCGTCGGTGCTGCCGGCGCTGATGCTGGCGGTCAGTTCTGTCGTAACCTTTATCTTCACTTTTATGAAGTGCAATGGCGTGTTGTTTGGGATGAAGGACTATGATATGGTCATGTCACTGCCGGTGAGCAGCACAGCGGTTATTGTAAGCCGCCTGCTGTCCATGTATGTCATGAATTTTTTATTTGGCTGTCTCGTTCTGGTGCCGTCCATGGTGGCCTATGGAGTGACGGTGAACGGATCGGCCGTATCGGTATTTGTCATGTGCGTATGCCTCGTGCTTTCGCCGTTGCTGCCCATGGTGCTGGCCATGCTTTTGGGTGCGGTGATCACGGCCGTCTCCGTCAGATTCGGCCACAGTAATGTTCTGGTCATCCTTCTAAGCGTTGCGGCCATCCTGGCCATTTTGGCGGGCTCCATGAAGCTGGACCAGGCCGATGACGCGCAGCTTATATCCCTAGCCATAGCTGCAGAGCAAACTGTGCGCAGGATCTGGATTCCGGCCGGCTGGGTCGCCGCAGCCTTAAATGAGGGGAGCCTTCTGCAGTTCGGCCTGTTCTTACTTACATCCGTGGCCGGGACTGCCCTGTTTGTGGCGCTGCTGGCCCGCTTCTACACAAAGATTAACACAGCCATATTTTCACACCGGGCGGCGGCTTCCTATAAAGTCGGACAGATGCGCTGCCGGGGACAGCTGAAAGCTCTTTACCTTAGGGAACTGAAGCATCTGGTTTCCTGCAGCATTTATCTGCTGAATTCCTGCATAATGGCCGTGCTGCTGGTGGCGGCCTGCGCGGCGCTGCTGTTTGTGAATCCGGTGCAGCGGGTGGCGGAAGCGGGCATGGGCCAATACCTGGATCTGATCATAACAGCCGCACCGTTTGCAGTCGCCCTGATTGCCGGCATGACATCGACCACCGCGGTCTCCATGTCCGTGGAAGGAAAGTACCGGTGGCTCCTGTTTTCCTGTCCGATCAGAGCGATGGACATTTTTCATGCCAAGATGGCGGTGAATCTGACTGCAATGCTTCCTGCGGTATGGATCAGTGCGGCGCTGCTCATCGTATCGTTGAACCCCGGCCTTGCGGGTGCGGTATGGCTGTTTGTGATTCCGACAGTCTTCGTGCTGTTTTCAACGGTGGCCGGATTGTTCTTCGATCTCAAATATCCAAACTATGACTGGACCAGCGAGTATCAGGCCGTGAAACAGTCGCCGGGAGTCTTGATTACGATGGCGGCAGGGCTGGTCTGTGCGGTGCTTCCCATGGTTCTGCTATATGCTGCGGCAAATTATGCCCAGCTTATTCTGGCGGCGGATGCGGTCCTCATGCTCCTGCTTACCGGCGTCATGTACGGCTGTCTCCGCAGAGTAAGACTGTTTCTTTGAGTGAAGATCCGAACTGTTGTTGCTATTCAAGGTCGCCGATAAAGCAGCGCATAGCGGGACGTTTATGACAGCTATGAATAGTAATGAACAGCTACCAAATCTTTCGTAAAATACAGAAAAGTGCTTGACAAAATCCGACGTCCTGTATATTATGAAAATATTGATAGGATATATAAGATCAAAAAAATTGACAGATCAGACAAAGGTTGAGATGAAGAGGAGTACATCCACGAGCACCTGAAAGAGAAAGCGGTTCACCGGCTGAGAGACCGCTGCAGGCAGTGAGGATGGAAGTAGCTTCGGAACCGGACCGCTGAACCGGCGTTTTAAGATATTTGCCCGCCGCCAGTAAGTAGCCACGTGCCCCGCGTTAAGGGATAAGAGATGAAACAAAGGTGGTACCGCGCTGATTCGCCCTTTACTTTTCGTGCAGAAGAGTAAAGGGCTTTTTATATCATGGGAAATTGCTCCCATGGGGTCAGATGCGGTGAAGCTGAAATCATTAAGAGATGAGGAGTTAAACATGAAAGAGCTGGAAAAGAATTATAATCCCCAGGAAATTGAAGACCGACTCTACCAGAAATGGCTGAATAATAAATACTTTGCAGCCAAGGTAGACAAAAAGAAGAAGCCCTTTACAATTGTGATGCCCCCGCCGAATATCACCGGTCAGCTGCATATGGGCCATGCGCTGGACAATACGATGCAGGATATCCTGATCCGCTATAAGAGGATGCAGGGATACAGCGCGCTGTGGCAGCCGGGCTGCGACCACGCGAGCATCGCTACGGAAGTAAAGATCATTGAGAAGCTTAGGAGTGAGGGCATCGACAAGGAAGCGCTTGGCCGGGAGAAATTCCTTGAGAGGGCCTGGCAGTGGAAAGAAGAGTACGGCGGCAGGATCGTGAGTCAGCTTAAAAAGATGGGTTCTTCCGCGGACTGGGACAGAGAACGTTTTACGATGGACGAGGGCTGTTCCGAAGCCGTAAAAGAAGTATTCATCCGCCTGTATGAGAAAGGCTATATCTACAAAGGTTCCAGAATAATCAACTGGTGTCCTGTCTGCCAGACATCCATCTCAGACGCTGAGGTGGAGCATGAGGAACAGGACGGATTTTTCTGGCATATCAATTATCCGATCGTGGGTGAGGATGGGTTTGTAGAGATTGCCACAACGAGGCCGGAGACACTGCTGGGGGATTCCGCTGTGGCGGTGAATCCGGAGGATGAACGCTATACGGGGCTGATCGGCAAGATGCTTGAGCTTCCCCTGACCGGCAGGCAGATACCGGTGATCGCCGATGCCTATGTGGATAAGGAGTTCGGAACCGGCTGCGTAAAGATCACCCCGGCCCATGATCCCAACGATTTTGAGGTAGGAAAGCGCCATGGCCTGCCGGAGATCAATATCTTAAACGATGATGCCACGATCAATGAAAAGGGCGGCAAATACCAGGGGATGGACCGCTATGAGGCAAGAAAGCAGATCGTTGCCGATTTAGAGGAGCTGGGCCTGCTGGTGAAGGTGGTTCCCCACAGCCATAACGTGGGAACCCATGACCGCTGCGGCACCACGGTGGAACCCATGGTAAAGCCGCAGTGGTTCGTGCGCATGGAAGAGATGGCCAAACCTGCCATCGAAGCGCTTAAGTCCGGCGAACTGAAATTTGTTCCCGCCAATTTCGAGAAAACCTATCTGCACTGGCTGGAAAATATCCGGGATTGGTGTATCTCCAGACAGCTTTGGTGGGGGCACAGGATACCTGCGTATTACTGCCGGGACTGCGGCGAGATGGTGGTGGCAAAGGAAGCCCCTCATACCTGTCCGAAATGCGGCGGGACCCATCTGGACCAGGACGAGGATACGCTGGATACCTGGTTCAGCTCAGCTCTCTGGCCGTTCTCCACACTCGGCTGGCCGGATAAGACCGAGGAGCTGGAATACTTTTATCCGACGGATGTGCTGGTAACCGGTTACGATATCATTCTCTTCTGGGTCATCAGGATGGTGTTCTCGGGCATAGAGCAGACCGGCAAATGTCCGTTCCATACGGTCTTAATCCATGGACTTGTAAGAGATTCTAAGGGCCGCAAGATGAGCAAGTCCCTGGGCAACGGCATCGATCCGCTGGAGGTGATCGATAAATACGGTGCGGACGCGCTTCGCATGACACTGATTACCGGCAACGCGCCGGGCAATGATATGCGCTTCTACTGGGAGAGAGTGGAGAACAGCCGCAACTTTGCAAATAAAGTATGGAACGCCTCCCGCTTCATTATGATGAACATGGAAAAGGCGGAAGATGCGAAGGCAGGGCTTGTGGATCTGACCGATGCGGACCGCTGGATCCTCTCCAAGGTGAATACCCTGGCTAAGGATGTGACGGAGAATCTGGATAAATATGAGCTGGGAATCGCTCTCCAGAAGATATACGATTTCATTTGGGAGGAATTCTGTGACTGGTATATAGAGATGGTGAAGCCCCGCCTTTACAATGAGGCGGATGCCTCCCATGCCGCGGCGCTGTGGACATTAAAGACAGTACTGATTCAGTCCCTGAAACTTCTGCATCCCTATATGCCTTTCCTGACAGAGGAAATTTTCTGCAATCTGCAGGATGAGGAAGAATCCATCATGATCTCCTCCTGGCCGGAGTATAAGGAAGAGTGGAATTTTGCGCAGGAGGAGAATGCGATCGAGACCATAAAAGAGGCTGTCCGCGGCATCCGCAATGTGCGCACATCCATGAATGTAGGGCCCAGCAAAAAGGCCAAAGTCTTTGTGGTTTCCGAAAACTCCGGGATACGCAGCATTTTTGAAAAGGGTAAAGTGTTCTTTGCATCGCTGGGCTATGCCAATGAGGTGGTGATCCAAAGCGGCAAAGAGGGGATTGCGGAGGATGCGGTGTCCGTTGTGACTGCGGATGCGGTGATCTATATGCCCTTTGCCGATCTGGTGGATATCGCCAAGGAAATCGAACGGCTTGAGAAAGAACAGAAGCGTCTGGAGGGAGAACTGAAGCGTGTGAACGGCATGCTCGGCAATGAGCGATTTGTGAGCAAGGCTCCGGCTGCCAAGCTGCAGGAAGAAAAGGATAAGCTGGAGAAATATACAAAGATGATGGAGCAGGTAGAGACAAGGCTTGCGCAGCTTAAGTAAAACGATCAGGGATGCCGCAGCGCGGCATCCCTGATCGATTGTTCTGCATATAAAGGAGATCCGTATGTTATCCATGTATGATTTAAAGAAAAAACTCACACAGCTTGACAGAAAAAGCTACGGCGCATACAAAGAACTGACAGGCAGCTATGATTTTAAGGACTATCTGCTCTTCATAGACCATGTGCAGGGGGATCCTTTCGCTGCCCCCTCAAGGCTTAGAATCTGCGTCCCGAAGTCAAAACATGGCTTTCCGGCCGGCCTCTTTGACAGCCGCTGTAAAAAATATGCTCTGGAAGACTGGCTGCTGCGCATATTCCGGCAAAATATCCTGAACGGAGAGCGGCGCAATATGGGGTCCGGCAAAAGCGGTGTCATCACAACCTGCCCCACCGGGCAGGAGGTCCTGGAACAGATTGCGGTGGTGTTCGGACCGGAAGGACTGGAGGCCAGATTTGAAGTGGGCTTTCCCGCCAGAGGAAGGAGCATACTGGCAGGAGAGCTGGATACAATCCTGTTTGACATCCTGCCGGAGATCGTCCGCCGGAGCTTTTATTATCAGAATCTTGACAGCGCGCAGATTCAAAAGCGGATGGAGCTGGCAGAGAATCAGCGGTATATCCGCGGGGAGCTTAAGAAGCGGGGGCTGGTCGCGTTTGTGGCGGACGGAGCTGTACTGCCCAGAGAGAGCGGTGTATCGGACCGGCCGATGAAAAAATGTGTGCCTTTTTCCTCTCCGGAGAGCATGAGGACGGTTATGGAAGTGCCGCACGGACAGCCGATTGTTGGCATGGCGGTGAAGAGGGGCGTTACGCTGATCGCAGGCGGAGGCTACCACGGCAAATCCACGCTTTTGCGGGCGCTGGAGTCCGGCGTTTACAATCACATCCTCGGTGACGGCAGAGAATATGTGATCACCGATGAAACTGCGTTGAAAGTTCGGGCGGAGGACGGCAGAAGCATCGCATGTGTGAATCTCTCGCCCTTTATCAACCATCTGCCGGGCGGACAGGATACCGCCGATTTTGTTTCGGAAAACGCCAGCGGAAGCACTTCACAGGCCGCGGACATCATAGAAGGAATTGAAGCGGGAACCGGGGTGTTTCTGATTGATGAGGATACCTCCGCCACCAATTTCATGATTCGCGATACGGTGATGGCAGAGCTGGTGGACGATGAGAAAGAGCCCATCACCCCCTTTATCCGCCGAATCCGTGGACTGTATCAGGATCTGGGCATCTCCTCGGTGATTGTGGTGGGCAGCTCCGGAGAATATCTGGCTGCGGCGGACTGCGTGCTCCAGCTGGAGAACTATCGCGTGAAGGACGTTACAAAAAAGGCGGCCATGATCTGCAGGAAATGGCAGATGGAAGGAAGATATGAGGGAGAATCCTTTCCCTCTTATAAATCGGTACGCAGAATTGTAAAAGGTCTTCCAACCGATAAATATGATGACTATAAGATCAAGGTGCAGGGAACGGACGGCCTGCTGATTAATAAAGAAACCGTAGACCTGCGCTGCCTGGAGCAGATTGCCGGATGCGGGCAGATGGCGTCGCTGGGCTATATGATGCGCTATGCGCAGAAACATGTGATTGACGGCAGAAAAACGGTTGTGGAAGTGGTAAACGAAGTGTTTGAAGTTATAGAGAAAAAGGGGCTTGCCGCCGTGGTCCCGCCGGGATATCATGCCGGGCAGCCGGCCATGGCGCGCCGCCAGGAGTTATTCGGGTGCTTAAACCGCTGCCGCGGATTGCGGTGGTCGGCACGTTAATAAAACTTTGCTGAAAAGAAACGATATGTTTTGTTAACGAATTGTTTAGAATACTGTAATGATTGACTGATTGACTTTAAACTTGGCAAAGATGTAAAATGAGTATTAACAATCTGGTGTGCCAGCACACGAATGCTGGCAGTGGAGGCTCGTTATGTCTAAAAAACTGCTTTTTATATTTAATCCCCTGTCGGGTAAAGGCCAGATAAAAAATCATTTGGTAAAAATTCTGGATGTCTTTGTGAAGTCCGGTTATCAGGTACAGGTGCATGTGACCCAGTGCAGGGAGGATGCCAGACGGGTGACGGAAAAAAGAGCGGCCAGGTTTGATCTGGTGGTTTGCTGCGGCGGTGACGGTACGATGAACGAAACCGTTTCCGGGCTGATGACCATACCGGAGGAGAAACGGCCGGTACTTGGTTATATCCCTGCCGGAACTACCAATGACTTTGCCAAAAGCCTGCGCCTGCCCAGAGAAATGGTGAAGGCAGCCGGAATCGCCGTCAGGGAAGAGGGACGTTTCACTGACATCGGCAAGCTTGGAGAACGCTTTTTTACCTATGTTGCAGGTTTCGGCGCGTTCATGGATGTGTCCTATCTGACGCCTCAGGATATGAAAAACGTGTTGGGGCACCCCGCATATATTATGGAAGGGATCAAACGTCTGCCGGAGTTAAAGCCCAACCACGTCCGCGTGGAATATGAGGGCCAGGTGCTGGAAGAGGAATTTTTACTGGGCATGGTGACGAATTCCATCAGTGTGGCCGGTTTTAAAGGTATCACCGGCAATTCCGTTGAACTGGATGACGGTCTGTTTGAGGTGGTTTTGATCCGAAATCCCAAGACACCGGTGGAGTTTACCGCAGTCCTCGGAGAGCTGATACAGAATGACAGTAAGAAACACGATTTTGTGTATCGATTCAAGACCGGCAGCATAAGATTTATATCAGAAAATCCACTTGATTTTGTGGTGGACGGAGAATATGGAGGCGGGCATACGGATATCACGGTTACAATTTGTGAGAAGGCTCTTCGGATCATCCGGAAATAGGCAGCTGACTGTGTCGGAAATTGGCCGTGCGCCGTCGTAAAATGTAGAAAAGGCTGGAAAATTGCAGGTTTTCTATTTACATCGTTTTGGGTTTGGTGTATAATAATATTTTGCAGGAATGTGACCTGGATTTATACACCGGATGGAGTATGTCCTGCTGCAGAAGTAAAGATGTATTTATACTTATTGAAGGGACGTTAAATGGTGGAAAAAGACAATTTCATGGAAAACCTGAAGAAGCTTGTCGAACTGGGTAAGAGCAAAAAAGGCGTGCTGGATATGAACGATATCAACGACTTCTTTGCCGGAGTGGAATTATCAGTGGAACAGCTGGAACACATTTACACCTACCTTGAGAACAACGGGATTGACGTTCTCAGAGTCATGGACGACGACCTCTCCATCGACGATAGCCTGGTGCTGGATACGGAAGACGAAGACTTCCCATTGGATGAGGATGTAGAAGAGGAGATCGACCTTGATTCCATTGATCTGCTGGATGGTATTGGTACGGAGGATCCGGTCCGTATGTATCTGAAGGAGATCGGTACAGTCCCCCTGCTGACGGCCGATGAGGAACTGGAACTCGCCAAACGCAAGGCGGAAGGCGATAAGGTTGCGAAAGAGCGCCTGATCGAGGCGAATCTAAGGCTGGTGGTCAGTATAGCGAAGCGTTATACCGGGCGCGGGATGAGTTTTCTGGATCTGGTTCAGGAAGGCAACCTGGGGCTGATCAAGGGTGTGGAGAAATTCGATTATACCAAAGGGTATAAGCTTTCTACTTACGCAACCTGGTGGATCAGACAGTCTGTTACCAGAGCCCTGGCAGATCAGGCCAGAACAATTCGTGTGCCGGTACATATGGTGGAAACCATTAATAAAATGTCTAAAATGCAGAGAAAGCTCACTCTGGAGCTGGGGTATGAGCCCAGCGTGACAGAGCTGGCGCAGGCTCTTGATATGTCGGAAGACAAGGTGATGGAAATCATGCAGATCGCCAGGGAACCGGCATCTTTGGAGACGCCGATCGGAGAGGAAGACGATTCCAATCTGGGCGATTTTGTTGCGGACAGCAATGCTGTGACACCGGAAGGCAATGTGGAATCTGTGATGCTTAGAGAACATATCGACACACTGCTGGAAGATTTAAAGGATAGAGAGCGGCAGGTAATCGTGCTGCGTTTTGGTCTGGAAGATGGACATCCCCGCACACTCGAAGAGGTGGGTAAGGAGTTCAATGTGACCAGAGAGCGCATCCGCCAGATCGAGGCGAAAGCGCTGCGTAAACTGCGCAACCCTGTCAGAAGCAAGAGAATCCGTGATTTCTTATAAGATCAAACAGTGATACTGATACCGGTGAAAGCGGCATCAAAACGGCTGGGAAGCTGCGCTTCGGTTGGAAAACAATCGGAGCGCAGCTTCGTTTTTAGAGGATATATTCATGCAAAATTATCAAAAGGAACTGGAAAAGCTGCTGGAGAAAATCACAAAAGAGGGGGGTGTCCCAACCCTGCTTCTTCATAGCTGCTGCGCTCCCTGCAGCAGCTATGTGCTGGAATATCTCTCCCAATATTTTAAAATCACCGTATTTTACTATAATCCCAATATTTATCCCGAAGAGGAATACCGCATGAGGGTGAAGGAACAGGAACGTTTTATCGGCCTGCTGAATACCCGGTATCCGGTGGCCTTTGCGGCAGGAAGGTATGAACCCCAGGAATTTTATTCGGCGGTGAAGGGATACGAGGCGATGCCGGAGGGAAGGGAGCGATGTTTTTTATGCTATGAGCTGCGCCTTAGAGAGGCGGCCGCCATGGCAAAAGCGCAGGGATTTGATTATTTTACCACGACCCTGTCTATAAGCCCGCTTAAAAATGCGGTGAAACTGGCAGAGATCGGCCTGAAACTGGCTAAGGAGTACGGCGTTTCTTATCTCCTCTCAGATTTTAAAAAGAAGGATGGCTATAAGCGGTCCGTGGAGCTGTCCGCAGAGTATGGCATGTACCGTCAGGATTATTGCGGCTGCATATACAGCAGACAGCAGCGCGAACAGGAGAAAAAAGAACGCGCTTTGAACGTATCGGAGGAATAATGCCGCATTGTTTGTAGGAAAAAACATGAAAAAGTGCGACATAGGCTTTACAGTCCTGGTAAAAAAGTATAAAATTAATAGAAGGGTTCTGATGTATAAAATATTCAGAAACGAGAAAAAATGAATAGCGATGTTCATAGGAGGAACTGTAATGAAAGTATTGGTTATTAACTGCGGAAGTTCATCACTGAAATACCAGCTGATTGATTCTGACAGCGAGGAAGTGCTGGCAAAAGGCCTGTGTGAGAGAATCGGAATTGACGGAAGGCTGACCCATAAGCCCACCGGCAAGGAAAAAGTAGAGATAAGCGCGGACATGCCTACCCATACGGCGGCGGTCAGCCTGGTGCTCAAAGAGCTGACTGACGAGAAAAACGGAGTGATCTCTTCCCTGGATGAGATCGGTGCGGTAGGTCACAGGATGGTACACGGCGGAGAAAAATTTGCCTGCTCCACAGTCCTGACAGATGAGGTGATCCGTGAGTTTGAGAAATGCTGTGAGCTTGCGCCGCTGCATAATCCCGCCAACCTGATCGGCTACAACGCCTGCAAGGAGCTGATGCCGAATGTTCCTATGGTAGGTGTGTTCGACACGGCGTTTCATCAGACGATGCCCAAGAAAGCATATCTGTATGGCCTTCCTTATGAATATTATGAGAAATACGGAATCAGACGTTATGGTTTCCACGGAACCAGCCACAGTTTTGTATCCAAGCGTGTGGCACAAATCCTGGGCAAAAAGCCTGAGGATCTGAAGGTGATTGTCTGCCATCTCGGCAACGGCGCCAGCGTATGTGCCGTTGACGGCGGCAAGTCCGTAGATACCAGCATGGGCTTTACTCCTCTGGAGGGCCTGATTATGGGAACCAGATGCGGCGATATCGATCCTGCGATTGTGGAGTTTATTGCGAACAAAGAGAATTTAAGCATCGGTGAGGTTTTAAATGTGCTCAACAAGAAGTCCGGTATCTTCGGTATATCCGGCGTTTCCAGCGATTTCAGGGATCTGGATACCGCTTCAGGAGAGGGCAATGAGCGCGCGAAGGTCGCAGTGGAAGCATTTTCCTATCATGTGGCCAAGTATGTCGGCGCATATGCTGCTGCCATGAACGGCGTGGATGTTGTGGCGTTCACAGCGGGCGCGGGCGAAAATGATGCGGTTGTCCGGGAGCAGGTATGCTCTTATCTCGGTTATCTGGGAATCAAGCTGGATAAGGAGAAAAACAACTGCCGCGGAGTGGAGCGCATCATCAGCACCGACGATTCAGAGCGGATTGCCATGATCGTGCCGACCAATGAGGAGCTTGCGATAGCAAGGGAAACTGTTGCGCTGCTGTAATGCGGCATGATATCTGATGTAAATGCGCGGATGGAGAAATCCCGCGCTGCTACATAGAAATAATTAATAAGGAGAAATGACCTATGTTAAGCAAGACATTGACAGTTGTAAATCCTTCCGGGCTGCATTTAAGACCGGCAGGCGTTCTTTCTAAGGAAGCGATGAAATTCAAATCCGATATCGTAATCAAATGTGGGGAGAAAACAGTGGTTGCGAAGAGCGTATTGAATGTAATGGCTGCAGGAATCAAATGCGGTTCTGAGATCGAACTGATCTGTGAGGGTGAAGACGAGCAGGCGGCTATGGATGCAATGTCCGCAGCGATTGAGAGCGGCCTGGGCGAGCTGTAACAAAAGGATATGGCCGCAGGGCCATAAAATCCGACTGAATGAAAAAACGGCAGAGATGAAAATCTCTGCCGTTTTTAGCGTGGTGCGCCTGGCGGCACACAGTAAAAATTGCTTATGCCATGCCTACCAGTTCTTTTATTTTCCTCACTTCGCCGTCCAGATGGTTCACTTTAAGGTGATACATCGTATTGGGCTGCAGTGATTTTAAAGCCTCGTCCAATTTGCGGTCAAGATTTAAATGCCCTTCCGCAATCAGCTGTATGTTTCGATTGGTTTCATTGTCCAGAGAGATCTCCACCCTTTTCAGCCTGGTATCCACTTGCTGCAGTTTGGTATCCACCTGTTGCAATTTGGTATCCACTTGCACGAGTGTGGTTTCAAACTGTTCAAGCCTTGCGTCCACCTGCTCAAATCTGCTTTCAAACTGTTCAAGCCTTGCATCCACCTGTTCGAACCTGCTTTCAAGCTGTTCAAGCTTTGCATCCACCTGTTCGAATCTGCTTTCAAGCTGTTCAAGCTTTGCATCCACCTGCTCGAATCTGCTTTCAAGCTGTTCAAGCCTTGCATCCACCTGCTCGAATCTGTTTTCGAGCTGTCCGAGCCTTGCATCCACCTGTTCGAATCTGTTTTCGAGCTGTTCGAGCTTTGCATCCATCTGTCCGAACCTGTTTTCGAGCTGTTCGAGCTTTGCATCCATCTGTCCGAACCTGTTTTCAAACTGTTCGAGCCTTGCATCCATCTGTCCGAACCTGCCTTCGAGCTGATCGAACCTGCCTCCGAACTGATCGAACCTGCTTTCGAACTGATCGAATCTTGTGTCCGTCTCGCATACTTTTTCAAGTATGAGATCAAGTTTTTGACTTTCAGTCATTCTGATTCCTCCTAAATCTTTGGGGCAGCAATTACTGCGGTTGTAACCGGAATCCCGGGATCCCGATCGGGGTACAAGCTCTCCAGGTGTTCCTATTATAGCATACCGAACCGCATTTGCAACACGAACATGTTATCGGATCAAAGACTGAATCAGCGGTACTTCTTTGGTGTGATTCCCTTATATCTCTTGAAGGTTTTGATAAAATAACTAAGGTCATTAAAACCGCAGCTTAGAGCGATCTCGGTTATGGGCTGGTCCGTTGTCATCAGCAGGTAACAGGCCCTTTCAATCCGATAGTAATTCAGATAATCGATCGGAGTGCGGTGAGTGATCTCCTGAAAGAAGCGGCAGAAATACTTCGGGGACATGCCGGCGGCTTTGGAAAGCTGTTCAAGGGTCAGCGTTCCGGCATAGCTGTTTTCAATCAGTTCGAAAACCTGCTTGATCTGAAGAATCTTTTTATGAACCTTGGGTTCCTGATCCTGCTGCGTCCGATAATAACCGTTTTTAAAGATCAGGCCGAAGATCTGATACAGACAGCCCAATGTGATGAGGACCGATCCGTCTCCCCCGGATTTGATGCTGTCAAACAGGTTCCAGACACACCGGTGCAGAGGTGAATGGTCGGCCGGAAAAAAATTCTTCAGGAAGATGTCATGCCCGGACAGCCTTTGTACATATGGCTGGCAGGCCCTGTTATGGCGCAGCAGCGCATTCAGGTCAAAGACCACGCATTCATAAATACAGTCCACAGGGATTCCGGCATGCAGAATCCCGCCGTCGATAAAAACCATATCCCCTTCGGAAAGACAAAATTCCCTGTCCTCCAGAAACAGTGTGAACCTGCCCTGAACGATGCGAAGAATCTCATATTCCAGGTGCCAGTGATAAGGCATGGCATACTGGGGGTGATGGCAGTCCACGTAGTAGTATTCTATGGGGAAGTCAGCGGTTCCCCTCTGTTTATTTTCTTTGTATTCCAGAAATTGCATCGCAGTTCTCCCGACTTTACACATACTGAAGTGTGCGCAGGTCATCAACCTTACGGTTGGTGACAGTATGTGAATATTGTTATATTTTTTGCTATTATACCACAAGTAATAAAAGGCGATCAATCCTATAATGAAATTATCACAAGAAATTCGGATGATGCGATCCGGATTCCGTAAAATATAACAGGATGTCCTGCTGCGCGGAGGATAAATGGCTGGGCAATCTGCCCCGGAAAAGCGGGCGCTAAAGGATGATCCTGCACAAAAATTGGAGGTATTACATATGGCAGAGAGCAGATTGATCGGGGATTATCCCGTAATTGGCATCAGACCGACGATTGACGGCAGGAGGGGAGCCCTGAAGGTGAGGGAGTCACTGGAAGAACAGACCATGAATATGGCAAAGGCTGCCGCGAAGCTGTTTACAGAGAATTTGAGGTATACCAACGGAGAGCCTGTGAAGGTGATCATTGCCGATACCACCATAGGCCGAGTGGCGGAGGCTGCGGCCTGTGCGGATAAATTCAAAAAGGCGGGCGTGGATATTACACTTACCGTGACCCCCTGCTGGTGCTACGGTTCTGAAACCATGGATATGGATCCGATGACGATCAAAGGCGTATGGGGCTTTAACGGAACGGAGAGGCCGGGTGCCGTTTATCTGGCGGCAGTGCTGGCCGGACATGCGCAGAAAGGCCTGCCTGCATTTGGGATCTACGGACATGACGTGCAGGATGCAGACGATACTGAGATTCCGGAAGACGTGAGGGAAAAACTCTTGAGATTCGGACGCTCTGCGGTGGCAGTGGCTACCATGAGAGGAAAGTCCTATCTGCAGATCGGTTCCATCTGTATGGGGATCGCCGGTTCCATCATCAATCCGGAATTCTTTGAGGAATATCTGGGCATGAGAGTGGAATCCGTGGATGAGGTGGAGATCATCCGCCGCATGACCGAAGGCATCTATGATAAGGCGGAGTATGAGAAAGCTCTGGCATGGGTGAAGGAAAACTGTCCGGAAGGCTTTGACAAGAATCCGCCCGAGCTTCAGAAGAGCGCCGCGGATAAGGATAAGGACTGGGAATTCATCGTTAAGATGATGTGCATCATTAAAGATCTGTACAACGGCAATCCGAATCTTCCAGAGGGAAGGGAAGAGGAGATGGTCGGCCATAACGCAATAGTGGGCGGATTCCAGGGACAGAGGCAGTGGACCGATTTTTACCCGAACTGTGATTTCCCTGAAGCCATGCTAAATTCCTCCTTCGACTGGAACGGAGCGAGAGAGCCCTATGTGATGGCCACGGAAAACGATACGTTAAATGCGACCTGCATGCTGTTTGGCAAACTGCTGACCGGCAGAGCTCAGATCTTTGCGGATGTGCGCACCTACTGGAGCCCTGAGGCGGTTAAGAAAGCTACAGGTTATGAGCTGGAAGGCATTGCGGCAGAGGCGGGCGGATTCATACACCTGATCAACTCCGGCGCGGCCTGTATCGATGCCTGCGGCGAGGTGAAGGATGCGGACGGCAACGGTGTAATCAAGCCTTTCTGGGAGATGACCGAAGAGGATCAGAAGGCCTGCCTGAAGGCTACCACATGGAATGCCGCGGATTACGGATATTTCAGAGGCGGCGGTTTCTCATCCAGATTTGTCACAAGAGCGGAGATGCCGGTTACAATGATGCGTTTGAATATTGTGAAGGGCTTAGGACCCGTGATGCAGCTGGTGGAAGGCTGGACCGTAAATCTTCCGGAAGAGGTCTCCGATAAGCTCTGGAAAAGAACGGACTATACGTGGCCCTGCACATGGTTTGCGCCCAGAACTACGGGTGAGGGCGCGTTTAAAACCGCTTACGATGTGATGAATAACTGGGGCGCCAACCATGGGGCGATTACCTATGGCCACATCGGTGCGGATATCATCACGATGTGTTCCATTTTAAGAATTCCGGTTTGCATGCACAATGTTCCGGAAGAAAAGATATTCCGCCCGGCAGTATGGAACGCATACGGCATGGACAAAGAAGGACAGGATTACAGGGCATGTGCGACTTACGGCCCTATGTATAAATAAGAAGCGGCTTGTAACGGCCGCATGAGTCCATAGAAGGAACCGGCGGCCGAACGCCCGGTCACCGTCTCAACACTGACAGTGTGGGGCGGTGTACCGGTGCGTCCGGCCATCGGCACATTGGCGGGCAGGAGGCAATATGAAAGAAAAGAGAGTTTTGGCGTTTGATTTCGGAGCATCTAGCGGCCGGGCAATGCTGGGCATCTATGACGGCAGCCGGATACGGCTGGAAGAAATTCACCGTTTTTCCAACGATCCGGTATTTGTGGGCGGTACGATGTACTGGGATGTGCTGCGCCTGTTCCATGAGATTAAGCAGGGACTGATTAAGGCCAGGCTGGCCGGCGGATTTGACAGTGTTGGAATCGACACCTGGGGAGTGGATTTCGGTCTGATCGATGATAAGGGGTATCTGCTGGAAAACCCGGTCCATTACCGTGACGGGCGCACGGCAGGGATGCAGGAAAAGTCCTTTGAGAAGATTTCCAGGGAGGAATTTTATCGGATTACAGGATGCCAGTTCATGGATTTCAATACGGCATTCCAGGTGCTGTCGCTGGCGGAGAACCGGCCGGAGCTGCTTGAAAGAGCGGACAGACTTCTGCTGGTGCCGGACCTGTTTAACTATCTGCTGACAGGTAAAAAGACTGCCGAGTATTCCATGGTATCCACCACGCAGCTGATGGATGCGGCGGCGGGACAGTGGTCTGGGCGCGTGATCGATGCGCTGGGACTGCCGGCGAAACTGTTTGCGGATATCATACCCGGAGGCACGGATCTGGGACCGATTTCAGAGGATATCTGCAGGGAACTGGAACTGGATCCGGTCCATGTGATATCGGTAGCCGGTCATGATACACAGAGCGCGATGATTTCGGTTCCGGCGAAGGAAGAGGATTTCATCTTTGTCAGCTGCGGCACGTGGTCGCTGTTTGGAACAGAACTGGATCATCCTCTGATCGATGAAAATTCAGAGAAATATAATATCACGAATGAAGGCTTTTCCGTGATCAGCAAGAGCGGCACCATCGAGAAAGCCGCCTTCCTGAAAAATATTATCGGCCTCTGGCTGATTCAGGAGAGCCGCAGGCAATGGATCCGGGAGGGGAAGGAATACGGATTTGGAGAATTGGAAAAGATGGGAGCCGAAGCGGAGCCCTTCCGCTGCTTTATCGACCCTGATGATCCTGTCTTTATGCCGGCGGGCAACATCCCGCAGCGCATCCGGGAATACTGCAGGAATACATCTCAATATGTGCCTGAAACCGAAGGTGAGATTGTCCGCTGCATCAACCAGAGCCTGGCAATGAAATACCGCAATACCATGGAGCAGATCAGCGCATGCACGGGCAGGCGCTATAACGCCGTTTATATGGTGGGCGGGGGCACCCAGAGCGGGCAGCTCTGCAGAATGACTGCCAGCGCATGCGGCTGTCCGGTCAGCGCGGGTCCGGTGGAAGCTACGGTGCTCGGCAATATAGTGACCCAGCTGATGGCGGCAGGGCTTGTGGACAGCCTTTTAAAGGCCAGAGAGCTGATCGCAAAATCTCCGGATATTCATCGGTATGAGCCGGTGGACGCAGAAAAATGGAATAAAGCATATCAAAAATTTTTGGAGGTGACAGGATGTTAAAAGGAATACCGAAAATATTATCGCCGGAACTTTTAAAGGTTTTGTGCGAGATGGGACACAGTGACAGGATTGTGATTGGAGACGGCAATTTCCCGGCTGAGTCCATGGGAAAAAATGCAGTGGTGATCCGCTGTGACGGCCATGGCGTGCCGGAACTTTTAGATGCAATCCTCCAGGTATTTCCGCTAGATACCTATGTGGAGCACCCGGTAAATCTGATGGAAGTAATGGCGGGGGATACGGTGGAGACACCGATCTGGGACACCTACGACGAGATTGTTGCGAAATATGATGACAGGGGGCCAGACGCCATCGGCAATATTGAACGTTTTCAGTTTTATGAAGCTGCGAAAACAGCATATGCGGTCATAGCCACAGGCGAGAGCGCGCTGTATGCGAATGTCATGCTGCAGAAAGGCGTTGTGACAGATTAAGCGGATATCCCGCCCGGATTGCTTGGATCCGGGCGGGATTTTGTGAGTGGTGCGCCCGGCGGCGCACGTTTTCATGTTGGCTTTGGGACTGTTAAATCCGGATAGCAGCTCTCGCAGATCTTTATGAACTCATCTCTGGAGAGACCGCCGATTGCGGCTTCGCTGGTTAAAAGGAGCAGCTCCTGCTCCATTCTGCCGGTGCCTTTTATAGAAGGCATTGCGTCCCTCGCACAGACGCAGGCGCCCCTTCTGCGGTCCGCGGTAATATAGCCCTGGCTTTTTAGCAGTGCATAGGCTTTGTTCACGGTCATTGCGTTGACACCTGTATCTGCGGCCAGACTGCGCACGGTGGGAAGCTGTTCCCCGAATTTCAGCCCGCCTGTGCCGATTCCTTTTACAATTTCATTTCTTATTTGCAGATAGATGGGAATATCGCTTCTGTAATCCAAAGAGATAATCATTCGAACACCTCCCCGGCGTTGCCCCCGCGTGGCAGCGGGTCAAGCAGACTGTTTAACTGTTCATAGAGGGCTTCTGTGCCGGCCGGATCGTCATCATTGATCAGATAGGTTCCCTCTGCCGTGTGAAGCAGAAGAAACGGGGGATGCTTCCAGGCGGCATACGCCTTGACACTTCCGTACAGATCATAGCGGAAGCTGCCCGTGCCGTAGTTTGGCGTGGAGGTACCGTAGGATTTTGATCCGTTTCCCAGTTCCCAGATGAGAGATGCGTCCTCTATTATATCCACCGGAATGGATTTACGGTACAGGCTGCTCTCCACGCGGATCAGGCCGTCTGACAGTTTTACATCCACCAGGCTGTGAGTGGCATCCAGATACCATGGATATCCCAGGAGCCATATGATCATAAGGGCGGGAAGTCCCAGACTTACGGACCAGAATACCCTGCTGCCCGGCCGGGCTTTATTCACGCACATATTGATGCCGCCGCTGTTATTGGCTTTAAAGAGAGCGGGATCATAGGGATTATTGTAGCAGAGCCCCCATAGCCCGATATACCAGTAATCGTCTTCATCGTAAAGAAACCGGGAAGCGCCCGCCAGCAGTTTCTCTTTTGTATTGCGGTAATCGGTCAGCCGTATAAAGACCAGCACAATACAGGCGGCGGCCGCGCAGAGGGAGGTGAGCACCGCGGCAAAACTGCCCACTGCCTGCCCGGTTAATCCCGGCAGCAGGGCCAGATACAGGAAACCGTCCGAGGCGGTCATAAATACCAGGATCCAGCTGAAGGAGTATTTGCGGTACTGATTGAGAGCCAGGTTGCGCTCTGAATCATCGCAGAAGGTCCGGTTCGCCATATGTTTAATATAGAAATATCCGGCCGATAACAGCAGGAGCGAACATACGGATGCTCCAATCAGCGCATAGGAAGCTGCCTGCGCCGTAACGCAGGTCCAGACCGTGGCAGCATGGGGAAGCAATGATGCCAGAAAGGCATAGAGCGGAGCCATAGCCTTGTTGACGGCTTTGCGGTCCAGCGACAGATCCACATGATAGCTGCCGGAATCCGCTCTGGGCCAGTATTCAGCCCTTTTCAGCGCCATCACGGATGCCCGCGCTTTTCTGCCATAGAAAGAAGGTATAAAAAAGCAGGGCAGTATGGACAGGAGGAGCGCTGCAAAGCGTATGCTCCAGGAAATCTGTGGGACGAGAAACAAAAGCCCTAACCCAGCCATAATAAGAAAAAAGGTGCGGATAGTTCCGTGATACCCGTCCAGTATCTCATGGAGACGGGGATTGTTCTGTTCGTAGGACGGCACGGAAACCACAAAAGGCCTGCCTGTTTTCATCTTCCAGTCCGGAGAATAGCTGTAATAAAAGCAGGCCAATATGAAATAGTAGGTTATGATCAGAAATATTGTCATAGCGCATCCTCCTTTTGTATTATATATAATAATACAAAAGGAGCAGAAGTGCAAGCCCTGCCTCACGCGCTATGTTTACGGCAGCCATGAACTGTAACGCGAAGAGCAGCCCTTCATCGGTATTCTTTTTTCTTGGTAAAGCCTCTGCCCTTGACTTCTTTTACCTGGCTGACAATCATAAACGCATCGGGATCCAGCTCCTGCACAAGGCGGTTGAGCCTTGAAAGCTCCCGGTTAGAGACCACAGTCAGGATCACGTCATTTTCAATATGACAGTAACCGGTTTGGGCATGCAATAGCGTAACACCTCTGTCCAGATCCTGGAGGATTCTTTTGTGAATTTCCTGATAGCTGCGGCTGACGATTTTTACCTGGGTGCGCGCGTTGCCAAACAACAGGACCTTGTCGAGCATAACCGTATAGATCATGACCAGAAGTATGCCGTAGAGAACCTGCTCCTGATCGGCAAACAGCATCTGCGAGAGCAGGATCAGAAAGTCAAAGGCATACATGGTGGCTGAGATGGGAAAACCCAGCTTTTTATTTAAGACCAGAGGCGGGATATCCATGCCGCCGGTGGAAGCCCCCTGACGTATCACGACGCCGATTCCGATGCCAATGAGTATGCCGGCGTAAACCGTTGCCAGAAGCCGGTCCTGGGTCAGAACCATCGAACCGGCTAAGCGCTGTATGATGCCGAGTATGATCGGATAATAAAAGGTGCTGACCAGGGTGGTGAGCGCAAATCGTTTCCCCAGCACCGCCAGTCCGGTAAGAAACATGGCTACATTAAAAATGAGCACAAATCCTGAGATGGGAATATGAAACTGAAACCGGAAAAACAGAGCGAGACCGGTGGTGCCGCCGGTGATCAGGCCGGCCGGCAGTATGAACAGGGCGACTCCCAGCGCATAGAGTGTGTTCCCCGCAAGTATCCATAATAGGTTATTCATATTTTTGAGCATCTTTATTTTCTGCATAGGTTCTCCTTCTGTTATATCGAATTAGCATGGTAAAGGGCAAAAGAAAAGACAGACCCACCGGTCTGTCTTACTGGAAATCCACATATAAGTGTTCACGTTTTCTCTCGCCCGTTTAAAATGTTTCTGAAGCCTCTCCACAACACGTTCCCTCGGAATATTTTCCTCGAAGTATCAATGTATTTAACAATTATAGTCCATTGAAAAGAAAAATTCAATATTTTTAAATTTCTTCGCGCACTCCTTCGCACGCAGCGTCTTCGAACAAAGAAACGGCGGGGCATGCCGGCAGGACAAAATGTGGATAAAAGAAGGACGAAACTTGGATAATATCTGTTATAAAGAAAAGGGACTATGGTAAGGAGTAACGCGATGAATGAAAAAATTTTAGTGGTAGACGATGAGAAAGAGTTAGCCGATTTGGTGGAAGTGTATCTGAAAAACGAAGGATTTACCGTTTATAAGTATTATAATGGCACAGATGCGTTAAAGTGTGTTGAGAGCGATGAAATGAACCTGGCCATATTGGATGTCATGCTCCCGGATATCGATGGATATCAGATCTGCCAGAAAATCCGGGAAAAATTTAATTTCCCTGTTATTATGCTGACAGCAAAAGTTGAGGACAGAGATAAAATCATGGGGTTGTCCATTGCGGATGACTATATTACGAAGCCATTTAACCCTCTTGAAATGGTGGCCAGAGTAAAGGCGCAGTTAAGACAGTATATGAGGTATAAACAGCCTCAGACACAACAGGTGTCAAAACGCAGCGAATACGATATCAGAGGGATGACGATCAGCAAGATCAGCCACAAATGTACCTTGTTTGGAAAAGAGCTTCAGCTGACTCCGACGGAGTTTTCAATTCTCTGGTATCTGTGTGAAAACCAGGGAAAGGTTGTTTCAACGGAAGAACTTTTTGAAGCGGTATGGGGCGAAAAATATTATGATAACAATAATACCGTTATGGCTCATATTGGGCGTCTCCGGGAGAAAATGAAAGAACGGGCTAAAAATCCTAAATTCATAAAAACTGTATGGGGAGTGGGATATACCATTGAAAATTAGAGAGAAAACCGACCGCGAAGATGACTACTTGCTTTTTAAAAACAGATTGTCAATAAAAATGCTTCTGATGATGGTGGGGACCATACTGATCATAGGGGTCATATATCTGTTCCTTTTAAAAGATAATTTTGCAAATTTTATCGTGGCCATTTTAGATCAACTTATTTATCATGACCGCAGCGATGCGATTGTCGCCTATCTGAAATCCTTCAAAGCATATGAGACAGGGCTTTTTCTAATTGCGTTTTCAGGTGTGTTATTTATTATTTTCCGCTGTTATCTGAACAGCATTTTAAAATACTTTAGGGAAATCAACCGGGGGATTGATACGCTGGTTAGTGAAGAGGACAAAGATATTGCTTTGCCGCCGGAACTGGCAGCAACAGAAAGAAAGATAAATTCCATCAGGCGCACCTTAAAAAAACGAAAAATGGATGCCGAACATGCTGAGCAAAGGAAAAATGACCTTGTGATGTATCTGGCCCATGACCTGAAAACCCCGCTTTCGTCCGTCATAGGATATATAACCCTGTTAAGGGATGAGAAGCAAGTTTCGGACGAACTTAGAGAAAGGTATTTATCCATAGCATTGGACAAAGCGGAGCGACTTGAAGAATTGCTCAATGAGTTTTTTGAGATCACACGGTTTAACCTTTCAAATATTACGCTTGTTTACAGCAAGATCAGTCTGACGAAAATGCTTGAGCAGTTAGCTTATGAGTTTAAACCGATGCTGGCAGAAAAAAATTTGAAGTGTGAGTTTGAAATTAAATCAGATATTATGTTATCGTGCGATGCCAACAAGCTGCAGCGCGTATTTGACAATCTGCTGCGAAACGCTGTTTGTTACTGCTATGAAAATACGAGCATTGTGATAACTGCAGAAAAAACAGCGGATCATGTATTGCTTAAAATAATGAATGAAGGGGATACGATTCCCCAGGAAAGATTAATAAGAATATTTGAGCAGTTTTACCGACTGGACGTATCACGCAGTTCCAGCACTGGCGGGGCCGGCCTGGGGCTTGCGATTGCAAAGGAGATCGTTGAACTTCATCACGGTCAGATCAGCGCAAACAGTGAAAACGGCATTACCTGCTTTGAGGTCATGCTGCCTATCGTAGGAAAATCGTAAGAAAATCTGTAAAAAATCATATGTTATCCGCAAAGAAAAACGAAAACATAAATCGCTCCATCCTGATATTCTTATTTCAGGTGGGGCTATTTTTTATTATATAGAAAGTTCTTCGAACTCTCCTATGTAATAAAAAAGCCCTCCGGGCAGGAACGCACTGCGGCGGAATGGAATGATGTCGCTATGGCGACCCGTTGCAGAGGATTCTTTTTCACAGAAAGGAGTTAAGAGATTGGTAAAACGGCAAACCAATAAAAGAAACAGATGGAAACAAATAGCAGTGCTCTGTGTGCTTATAGTTATTGCGGCCTTTGGGGCAGTAATCTTGTTAGGCGGTCATAAAAAATCTTCCCTCAAATCCAGAGAGAGTTTTGAAAACACTGGAGATTTTTCTCAAGCTTCCGATACAAGCGAAGAACAGAGCGAAGCGGTGCCTGTTATACTTGACCGGGCAAATGCTATAACTGTCGACATTACGGCAGAAAACGCCATTGTAATGAATACTGGAACCAATGCTGCATTATATCAGAAAAACAGTACTGACAAAATTGCGCCTGCCAGTACGGCTAAGATGATTACTGCATTGACGGTGCTTGACTATTGTCCGCCGGAGGAGGAAGTGACTGTAGGCGCGGAAATTGAAATGATCCATGAAGATTCTTCAATAGCATGGCTTGTTCAGGGGGATACCCTGACGGTAAGGCAGCTCTTAATTGCACTTCTGCTCCCATCCGGTAATGATGCAGCCTATACGCTTGCGGTCAATGCCGGAAAGAAAATTGCCGGAGATAACAGTTTGACAAATGAGCGGTCCGTTGAGGTATTTATGGATAAGGTGAATGAAAAGGCCAGGGCACTTGGGGCCGAAAGCTCAAATTTTGTAGTCCCGGACGGATATGATACTGCACATCAGTACACTACGGCCTATGATCTTGCCATCATCGCAAAGGCGTGTTTGGATAATCCTTTCATTTCTGAAATCGTGGCATGCAGTACATCCTACGAAAAATGGGTAAACGGCAGGGAGGTGACCTACAACAACACAAATGAACTTCTCAATCCAAACAGTCAATATTACCGTCCGGAGGTAATCGGACTAAAGACAGGAACCAGCAGCCTTGGAGGTGCCTGCGTCGTTTCTGCAGCAGTCATTAACGGAGAGACATATGTCTGTGTGGTTATGGGATCTTCTAAGGATACCAGGTTTCGGGACAGCAGCATTATTTTGGACAAAATCAAAGCCCAGTAGAATTTGGAAAGGAAATGAAGGAATATAAAAATGGACATTACTGTATTTGGCTGTGAGCCGGATGAAGCAGAAATTTTTACAAAGCTATCTTCTGAATTCGGCGTAACAGTTTCGCTCATAAAAAATGCCGTATCGGAAAACAATGCAAAATTAGTCCGTGGATGCCGATGTATCAGCGTAAGCCATAAGACTGAACTATCAGAACCGATCCTTATTGCGCTGAAAAATGCCGGAGTAAAATATATCAGCACCCGGAGTATCGGATGGAACCATATTGATATACAAGCGGCTAAGCGGTTGGGCATACAGATAGATACGGTGGCATATTCCCCGGGGAGCGTTGCCGACTATACCTTGATGCTGATTTTGATGCTGGTACGTGGAACAAAATCCATTCTGCGCGGGGCTGAAAGATTTAATTATCGTCTGAATAACCTTCGTGGAAAAGAACTGGGGGATATGACGGTCGGCGTAGTGGGAACCGGACGGATCGGACAGGCGGTTATGGAACGCCTGAAGGGGTTTGGGTGTAGGGTATTGGCATATGACTGTAATCAAAATACGAAAGCAAGCTATGTTGCATTTCATGAACTGCTAAGCAACAGTGACATTATTACGCTTCATATTCCGCTGACAGCGGATACGCGTCATATAATTGGCTGTGATCAAATGAAGGTGATGAAGCCGGGAGCGCTTTTAATCAATACAAGCCGGGGCGCTTTAGTGGATACCGAGGCGCTGGCAAAAGCCTTAAAGGAGAAGAACATTGGCGGAGCGGCATTGGATGTATTGGAAGGGGAAGAAGGAATCTTCTATCACAGCTGCATAAAAAGAGCTTTGGAACATCCTTTTCTGGCAACGCTTCAACAAATGCCCAATGTCATTGTTACGCCGCATACGGCCTACTACACGGAGCGGGTGTTGGTTGATACCGTGAGAAATACAATAAAAAATTGTTTGAATTTTGGAAGGAGCCTGGAACATGTATAAAATGAAAGTCGCAGTTCTGTTTGGGGGCTGTTCTGAAGAGCATGATGTCTCGATCAAATCGGCAATGGAGCTTGCCAAAAATTTAAATACCGAAAAATATGAAGTGTTTTATATTGGAATCACGAAATACGGCATCTGGAAAATGTGTGAAAAACCTTGCATGGAGTGGGAAAAATATGCAAAGCATCCGGCCGTGCTATCTCCGGTCAGAAATATGCATGGCCTGCTCATACAAAAGGATGACAGGTATGATATCCAGCGCATAGACGTGGTATTTCCGATGCTTCACGGTAAATTTGGTGAAGACGGATCTATGCAGGGATTACTAGAGCTGTCAGGTATTCCCTATGTAGGATGCGATATTCAAAGCTCTGTAATCTGTATGGATAAGGCACTGACTTATGCTGTAATGGAACGCGCTGGTATAGATGTGCCGAAGTTCCGGCTCATTCAGGACGGCGGCAGCGTGGATGCAGAGGATTTTGTATATCCCGTTTTTGTGAAGCCGGCCCGTTCCGGCTCGTCCTACGGAGTGAACAAGGTATGCCGGGCAAACGATCTGCAGGCGGCCATAGATGAAGCAAAAAGATATGACCGTAAAATATTGATTGAGCAGGCAGTTACCGGGAGTGAAGTGGGGTGTGCCATATTTGGGAACGGTTCCTACCTAATTGCCGGCGAGATCGACCAGATTGAGTTGAAACATGGTTTTTTTAAAATTCATCAAGAGGCGCAGCCGGAAAAAGGATCAGAAAATGCAGTAATCAGAGTACCGGCGGACCTGACGGCAGAGGTAAGAAAACAGATCCAGAAAACAGCAGAGAAGATTTATCGGACGCTTGGCTGCAGGGGATTGGCCCGTATTGATCTGTTTTTACAGGAGGATGGACACTTAGTACTGAATGAAGTGAATACGATGCCAGGTTTTACTTCGTATAGCCGCTTTCCCCGTATGATGGTTGCTGCAGGTTTTACGCTCTCTGAATTATTGGACCATTTGATTGAACTGGCGCTTAGGAGGGCAGTACAATGAAACAAAATTTTGTTTTTTTAGACGAAATGCTGCCGGGAATCCGTTGGGACGCCAAGTATGCCACATGGGACAATTTTACAGGAAAACCGGTGGACGGATATGGGGTGAACCGCATTATGGGGACGAAAGAGCTGGGGGCTGCTTTGCATAAAGCCCAAGATCTTGCGGAAAAATTGGGATATGGTCTTCTTCTGTGGGACGGCTATCGCCCCCAGTGCGCGGTGAACTGTTTCCTGAATTGGGTTTCGCAGCCAGAGAACAATTTGACGAAAAAACGGTATTATCCGAATATAAGAAGAGAGGAAATGGTTACGAAGGGGTATGTGGCCGCACAGTCCAGCCACAGCCGCGGAAGCGCAGTTGACCTCACGATTTTTCGTTTAGATACCGGCATGCTTGTTCCTATGGGCGGAGAATTCGACTTTATGGATATACGGTCGCATCATGCTGCCAGCGGCCTTAGCGTAACAGAATCAAAAAACCGGGAATGTCTGCGTTCTATCATGGAGAACAGTGGATTTGATGCCTGCTGTTTTGAATGGTGGCATTATGTTTTGGCAGACGAACCATACCCGGATACATATTTTGATTTTTGTATTGCATAATAGAACCTGTACCGACAGAAAAGGAGGCGGAGAATTGGGATATTAGCTGTGCTGGATATATCTGAACCAGGGGATAAAATCGGAGAAAAGCTGCTGGCGTTTTTAGATGCCCGGCAGCGGCAGGAGTTAATCAAATACTTACAGAGTGAAAATATGCCAAATGGCCAATCGGCCACTGTCCTGCGTCTCCCTGCTGAAGCTTATGGGGGACAGAGAAAAGCTGGTGAGCCTTTTGCTGAGATTCAGGAAGGCGAATTATATTTTTGCCTGGAGCAGCGGCTTGTGCGTGTGGGCGGACGGGAAATGGAATTAACTGCCAAAGAATTTGATATACTTGCTCTGCTGATTAGAAATCCCAAGCGGGTATTTACATATGAACTGATTATGGAGCTGGTTTGGAATGAAGACTCTTCCTTCGTCTCCAGGAAGACGGTAAGCAACCATATAAGCAATCTACGAAAGAAGCTGAAAACTGCACCGAACGCTCCGGATTATATCAAAAGCATTGCCCGTGTTGGTTATAAATTTGAAGCGCCGTAAGATTTCGCTCCTTATGTGACTAACTCACAGACAGATAAAAAGTTACTGGTATAATAAAGACATAGAAATCCAAAAATATCAGTGACAGAAACGGTCACCGACAGAGAACATAAAATTCGTTTACAGGAGGTAAGAGAGATGGCGGCGATGAAGATAACAAACGAGAATTTTCAGAAAGAGGTATTGGAGGCGGATGTGCCCGTATTGGTAGATTTTTGGGCATCCTGGTGCGGGCCCTGTAAGATGCTCCTTCCAATCGTGGAGGAACTGGCCGGTGAGGTTAAAAATGCCAGGATCGGAAAAGTGAACGTGGATGAGCAGCCGGAGTTGGCAGAGCGTTTCCGTGTGATGACCATTCCCACGCTGATCCTGTTTAAAAACGGGCAGGTGGTCGACAGCTCGGTGGGCGTTAAACCGAAAAGCGCGATACTGAATATGATCGAAAAAGCAAACTGAATATGAAAAATACAACGCCGGTCCTTTCATTTGCTGCTGCAATGTGAAGAGGCCGGTGTTCTTCGTTTGGAGAATATGTTCAAAAAAATTGACAAAATCGGAGGATTTTATGCTACAATGTCGGTAGACATTGTAGCAGCGCTGATTTTTGTCTGCGCAGCAGACAGTTTCCGAAAAAAATCATGCGCATCCCCCGGAGGGGCATGTCAGCTTGCTGACATGATATAATGTCGCCAAAGATTACAAGTGGGGGGATTTATGAATCATCTGAAGCGATATACCAAAAAGAAATTCGAGAAAAGAATCCTCGTCTATCTGATGCTGATATCCACGATTCCGGTGCTGGTGCTGGGCATTACATCCTATTTTTCGTCCGTACGCCATGCTACAGAGCAGATGGATGCGTCTAACGACAGCGCCCTTCTGCAGACTATGCAGGGGGTGGACTCGGTGCTGGATAATATTAAGCAGTATTATGGAACCGTAGCGGATTCGGCGGAATTGCGCCCCTTGATGGAAAGCCGGACGGCCGGCGCCGGTTATGCGGCTCTTCAGTCGTTTATGGAGGTGATGGCCAGCAAGATCGACTTTATCCACTATATCAGCGGCTATAGCCTGGTAAACATAAAAAGCGGATGGATATACGGAAATCAGGGGATCTATCATGTGGATGAAGTAGAGAATCGGGAGGAACTTAAACATCTGCTTTCATCCAAGAAGGAGATGCCCACGTTCTGGCTGAACCATACATATGAAGAATGGTCATCGCCTTCTCCTTATGTGGACTTGTCCTATTTATCCCTGATTTTCCGCCTCCCTTTGATATCGGAAGAAAAATATTCCATGCTGATCATTAACATGGACCGGGGAGCCGTAGAAAAACTGTTTCAGGGCAGCGGCAGCATGGGAAATATGCTGGTACTGGATTCCAATGGGGAACTTCTGTACGCGGAAAATAGAGAAATCGGACAGGCTGCGCAGGAACAGCTTACAACCGGATATGAGCGGACACAGACAGAAAAAGGAAGCGTGTTTCGAGACCTTTTTCAATATGACGGCCATACCTACCATATGAGTGCAGTGATTTCCTCCAACAGTGAGTGGACCTATGTATCCTACTATGATGAGCGTCTGACACAAACCGGTGCCAATGAGATCCTGCTTACTGCTATAGGAATATCAGTGGCAATGCTCCTGGCGGTCTTCCTGTTTTCTCTTTTGGGCACCTATCAGATTTATAAACCGGTTAAAACTACCTTTGAAAATATACATGATTTATTTCTTCCGCAGGATACGGAGGAGGAGCACGGGGATGAGTTCGGTTACATTGAAAGGGGCATTAATCATCTGTATGCTCATAATCAGGAGCTTTCTGTTATGGTTCAGATGCAGCAGGAGCAGCTGACGGAACTGTTTACACTCAGGTTAATGAGGGGACAGATGACGCAGGAGACGCTTCAGTCCAATCTGGAACTTCTGCATATCACCCCCAGAAAATTCATGTCGGTGATTTTGCTGGCTGTTTCCAGCCATCGGGAAGGACGCAGGCTCAGTGATGCGGAACTGGATGCTCTGTATCTGGCGATTGCAAAGGGAGTTCCGGAGAAAATGTCGGAACTGCTCATTGTTGCGCCGGTGAATTATCTTCATGCACTGGTGTTTCTGACGGGAGATGACGATGAGCAGAGGCTGGAGGAAAAACAGGAAGAGGTGTACAGGGTAATGAACCAATATGTGCGCCAGACTTTTGAAAGTCCTATAAAAGCGGGTATCAGCCGCCCCTTCCGAAATCTGCTGGATTTTAGAAAAGCATACAATGAATCGGTGGAAGCGCTTAAAGTGGAGCGGCAGAGTCATGTGAGCTGGGATCTGAGCGATACAGAAGAGCGTCTGACTTATTATTCGGACGTGGCTCCGGAAGATAAAGAGTCCAATACCTATAATATCGTCATTCAGAATCAGATGAAAGATGCGGTGGATAAATGCGATGAAGCGCAGGCCTTTCAGGTGGTGGATCAGTTCCTGGCGGAGATCAGGGGAAACGGTGTCCGGCTGAATGAACAGTATTATTTTCTGCACCGCTTTTTGGTGGCTGTGCTCAATGTAGCGTCGGATGCGGGATTAAATATCAACTCACTGTATCCCGAATCGGCCAGCAATCTGTTCCGCCAGTTGGACAGCCAGTTTTCCTGGGATGATATCGCCGCATTTTACAAGGATACGCTGATTAGGCCAATGATTGCCCGTCTCAAGGACCTGCGCAAAAACAGCCGTTCCATGATACTGGAGAAAATTGAACAGCTGGTGAAGGAGCGGGATGGGGACATTACTCTGACAGAATGTGCGGATCAGATCAATTGCCATGCGAATTATATCTGGAGAATATTAAAGGACACGAGGCAGCAGACCTTCAGCGATTTCGTCGCTGAGGTCAGAATGGCCAAAGCAAAAGAGCTGCTTAAAAGAGAAGAGCTGGCTGTGGGCGATATCGCGGATATGCTAAAGTTTACCAATCCGCAGAATTTTATACGGTATTTTAAAAAGTATGCGAATATGACTCCGGGTCAGTACCGCAAGAAGATGCAGAGCGAAACAGAAAGAACAGGATAAAGGATAATAATCAATTTTCACATGGAAAATTGTGAAAAAGAGCGTGAAAACGACGGTTTTTCCGATGATAACCGCAGGCTGTCAGATTTTGATTATTGATAATGGAAGTCCTGACGGATAAAATGTTTCTATCGTTTATGATAGGATGGGGAAGGACTGCTATGAAAAAAATGAAAGCTATACAGGCCATGCCAGCGGTAATTGCACTTTGTCTGGCGCTTTCGGGATGCAGTGCATCCAAAGAAGTGCCGGCGGATCGCTATCACCTGTCAGTAATGACCTACAGTTATACGGAAGAACCAATGAAGGGAGAGGTGGGCCAGCAGATATTGCATAAAGTGGAGGAGTATACAGGAACGGAACTGGATATCGACTGGGTGTCCAGCACTAATTATTCGCAGAAGCTTAGCACGGTGCTTACCTACAGCAAGGATATGCCGATGATTATAGCGACGGACGGAAAGAGCGCCAGTGTACTGTATGCGGCGCGTGCCGGACTTTTTTGGGATCTGACGGATCTTCTCCGGGAATATCCGAATCTGTCAAAATCAGATCCAGAGATAGACAGCAACATCATGATTGACGGAAGAATGTACGGTGTGAGCCGATGCCGGGAGCTTGGGCGCGTGGGTGTTACCTACCGGGAGGATTGGGCGGAAAGGCTGGGGCTTAAAGCGCCTGACAGCATAGAACGCCTGGAAAAGATGATACGCGCCTTTACTTTTGACGATCCCGATGGAAACGGACTGGATGATACCTATGGCATGGTGCTGTCTAAGGATACGGATCCCAGCGTGCTGGATGTGATCATGGTCTGGTTCGGTGCGCCAAACGCTTGGGGACCGGATGAAAATGGAGATCTGATTCCTTCCTTTTATACACCCGAGTATAAGAACGGTCTGAACTGGCTGCGCAGAATGTATCAGGAAGGATGCATCAATGCTGATTTCTATATCAGGGATGCGGAGCACTGGACGACAGAGCTGAAGAACGGGCGTGCCGGCGTGCTGGTCAGATATGTGGACGAAGGGAGACGTGTACAGGATTACTTTAATTATGAAGGGCTGGACTGGAAAATAAGTCTGCTTGGGGCGGTGGAGGGCTATGACGGGGTCAAACGGACTCTGGCTACCAGCGGTCATAACGGTTTTTTTGCGGTCACAAAGGCTGCCTCCACTCTTGAAGATGTGAAGCGCTGCCTGGATTTTCTGGACAAGATGAACGATCCGGATATGATGCTTTTAGCGGATAACGGGCTGGAAGGCAGGCACTATACCTTCAGCGAAGACGGTAAACTGATCCGGTCTATGGATCTTCAGCTCAATCTGGAATATAACGATTTAAATCAGCTGGAAACGTATTCCGCTTATAACAGTTCACCCAATGTAACATTAATGGAAACAGAACTGATGAAGCGGCAGATGGAGCTTTATGAGGAAAATAAGCAGTATTGTGTTAAAAACCCGGTATTGCCGTTTATACAGGACTCACCCACCTATATGAGAGATGGGGAAATGCTGGACCGCATGCTTGCAGATGCGAGAGTTCGCTATATCATCGGAGAAATCGATGAAGAAGAGCTGGAACAGCTCTGGGATACATGGAGAGAAATGGGCGGCAGCCAGTTAATCGAAGAGGTAAACGCGCTGTATAAGGTGCGCAGATAACGGTTATATGGCCGCATTGGTTGAATTATCAATCAATGCGGTTTTTTTGTTCAATAGAGTGCGCTCAGCCTGTTGAACAAAAGCGCGGGCAGGATTCCTTTTCATTCAACAGTGAATAATCAAATCCTGATTTGATGTAAAAAGCAGTGTGGAATTTGACACTTTTTCGTCGGGCTCATGTGAGAATTGATACTTTTCCTTGGAAAATGGAAGCTTTTTATACAAAAAACTCTATAAAAACGATCTTTTGAAGGGCGATATGCATAAATATATTGACAATTGATTCCAAGCGCCATCCTATGCTACCATCTCTTCAACAGCCGGACCGTGAGCGAGGATAACGCGCGGCAGCGGTCGCAGGCTTATCATCAGTCCCTGACTGGTGAAAGTTAAAAAGAGAAAGCACACTGAAGTGTGTATAGGTCATCAACCTTTGGTTGGTGATATGAAGGAGGAATCAAGATGGGAAAAGCAAAACAGTCTGCTGCAATCGCTGTTCCTAAAAAGAAACAGAGTCTGGGAAAATACTTTTCATCCCACAAATGGCTCTACTTTTTATTCGTGCCCGGAGCGCTTTACTTTATCATTTTTAAGTACCTGCCGATGTTTGGCATCGTGATCGCGTTCCAGCAGTTCAGCCCCTATCAGGGCTTCACAGGCAGCCCCTGGGTGGGACTGTATCATTTTAGAAATCTGTTTGCCGGCTCTGACTTTAATATGCTGCTGGTAAACACACTGGCCATTTCCATATTGAATCTGGTATTTTATTTTCCAGCGCCGATCGTACTGGCTCTGCTGCTGAATGAAATGAAATCCCAGTTTTTCAAACGGACGGCCCAAACCCTGGTATACATACCGCATTTCATTTCTTTTGTTATTGTTGCGACGCTCACATTCCAGCTGTTTAATATCCAGGACGGTATTGTAAACCAGATCATTCAGAAGATCACCGGGCATACCGTCAATATTCTGGGCGGACCGCAATATTTCCGCGGTCTCATCGTGGGTCAGAGCATATGGAAAGAAACCGGATACGGCACGATCATATTCCTGGCGGCATTGTCCGGCGTGGATACTCAGCTGTATGAAGCGGCCAAGGTGGACGGCGCCGGAAGGCTTCGCCTGCTGTGGCACATCACGCTTCCGGCCATCCGCGGAACCATCGTGCTGATGTTGATTTTGAAGGTGGGCTCCATCCTCAATACCGGATACGAGCAGATTTTCCTGATGGGAAATGATCTAAACGCATCCAAAGCCGAGGTATTTGATACCTATGTGTATAAGCGCGGTATCGCTATGGGACAGTATTCCTACGCGACAGCGGTGGGTCTGTTTAAATCGGTCATAGGTATGATTATGGTGCTTTCTTCCAACTGGTTTGCTAAAAAATGCGGCGAGAGCGGCTTGTATTAGGAGGGTGGAAATTGTGATAGCTAAAACCAAAAGTACAAAAATCAAAAGGAGTGTCGGGGATCAGATCGCACAGGTTTTAATCTACCTGGTGGTCGGTGCATTTGCAATCACCACAGTTCTGCCCTTCATTTATGTGATCGCAGGTTCCTTTGCAACCGAGGCGGAGCTGACACAGCGTTCCTTTTTCCTGGTTCCGCGGGAGTTTTCTCTGAATGCGTATAAGTATATCATTAAAAACGGCGATGTGTTCAAAGGGCTGAAGAACTCTCTGATACTTACGGCCGTCGGGACTTTGGTGGATATGGTGCTTACTACTACCTTTGCCTATCCGTTAGCCAGGAAGGATTTTAAAGGCAGGACCGTTGCTCTTAATATGGTAATTGTCACCATGCTTTTCAGTGGCGGCATGATTCCCACTTACCTGCTGGTGAGCGGACTGAACCTGCTGGACAGCTTTGCGGCCCTGATCCTTCCCGGTGCGATCAGCGCATTCAACCTGGTGATTGTAAAGAACTTTTTCCAGGAGATTCCGAAAGAGCTGGAAGAGGCGGCCCGCATCGACGGCAGTAACGATCTGGGTATCTTTGTCAAGATTATTCTGCCTCTGTCCAAACCGGTGATCGCGTCCATATCCCTGTTTTACGCGGTCGGCCACTGGAATGACTATTTTAATGCAATGATCTATATTACCGATTCCAAGAAAGAAGTCGTGCAGACCGTGCTCCGCAGAATTATCTTTCTGGCAGGCGGCATCGACCTGAACGGAGAAGCCATAGACTATGGAAATCTCGGGCTTCCTCCGGAAAAAGCGGTGAAGATGGCCGCCACCGTTGTGGCCACAGTGCCGATCCTTTTAGTCTATCCGTTTGTTCAGAAGTATTTTGCGCAGGGCGTTATGGTAGGCGCAGTGAAGGGCTGATAGTAACTGCTTTTGGGCAGTCACCTATATATGCGGGTATATTCCGCAAAAATGAAAACAGGAGGGTACAAGAATGTACAAAAAGAAACTTGTAGTATGGGGTTTGGCAGCCGCTATGGCGGCAACACTTCTGGCGGGCTGCAGTAAAGACGGCAGCACTCCGACCAGCCAGGGAGCACAGACAAGCGCGGGCCAGTCCAGTCAGACGGAAGGAACTTCGGCAGGAAATGAAGCGAAAGAAAAAGCCAGAATCACGATGATGGCGATTGACTGGAACGGATCACCGCTTTCTGCGGAAGGTTCCGATGAGATCAAACAGAAGGTATCCGATTATACGAATACGATCATTGATGATGATACCTTTACCTGGGTTGCAAACGATGTTTATACGGAGAAAATGGGTCTGGCGCTGCTTAATAAAGACAACATGCCCATGATCATGACTGTGAATTCCGGAGTGAATTCCACAATCGTACAGGCCGCCAATGCCGGTGCTTTTTGGGATTTGACGGATTACCTGTTCGATGCGGAAAAGTATCCGAACCTAGCACAGGCCAATAAGGATGTATCCAAGCAGCTTACCGTAAACGGACAGCTGATCGGCATCTACCGTTCCAGACCGATCGGAAGATACGGATTCGGATACCGTCAGGACTGGGCGGAAAAACTGGGCCTGGAAGCTCCGGAAACTATGGAAGATTTGTATAACATGGCGCGTGCTTTTACCTTTGACGACCCGGACGGGGACGGGGTGGACAACACCTATGGCTTTAACTGGACAAAGGACAGCATTCCGCTGGAAATCCTGCAGGCGCAGTTTGGATGCGGCAACCAGTGGATTGAGAAGGACGGCAAACTGGTTCCTTCCCATCAGACAGATGAATATATGGAAGCTTTGAACTGGCTGAAGAGAATGTATGACGAAGGTCTGGTGTATGAGGACTGGGCGGTCCGCGAAGGCTCCACACAGGCTGATTTGGTGAAAAACGGACAGTGCGGCATGATGGCCAAAGAGCTGGATGATATCAGAAGAGTGTACGATTATTTTGAAACGAATGAGATTCCTGCGGTAACCGGTGACGGATTCGCCAAGATGGCTCTGATGGGAGCGATGAGCAAGGAAGAAGGAAGCGAGAAGACAATCCTGGCAACTTCCGGCATGAACGGCTTTTTCGCGATCACAAAGGCTGCTAAGACAGAAGAAGATCTGGAAAACTGTCTGCATTTCCTGGATAAGATGAATGACGAAGATATGCTGCTTCTGGCGGACTGGGGTCTGGAAGGCATAACCTATAAGATCGATGAAGAGGGATATATTGTCAGCACGGCTACCGGCATGGATTTAAAGAGCCTGCCCGGCAACGGACTGAATCAGACGGTAGCATATATACCCGGTGCCAGCACCACTGAAATCTGCGGGATTCCGATCAAGAATGATCCGCAGAAAGAGCTGGAAAATCAGCTCAAAGAGGATAACGTGCAGTATGCGATTTTTAACCCGGCAGCAGCTTATCTGAACAACTCCGAAACCTATGCTCTTAACGGCGCGAACATGGATGAAATCCTGAAGCAGGCCAGAACACAGTATATCTGCGGAGAGATTGATGAGGCCGGTCTTCAGGCTAAATTCAGCGAATGGGACAACGCAGGCGGCACAAAGGTAATTGAAGAGGTCAATACACAGTTTGCTGCGGATAAATAAAAAATAATTGGCCGCCGGCCATTAGGCCGGCGGCAGCAATAAATATTGAGGAGAGATGATCCAATGAGCATGATTGGCAGGGAATACCCTTCGGAAATTGTTAAATATCAGGACCCCAAGACTGGAAAAGAGATCACACAGCTTACCACAGGACACCAGAATGTACATATGTACTTCACGGATAACTCTTTTACGACCGGTGACAGAGAGATTTATTTCACCTCCACCAGGCCTTATGAGGATCAGGAAAGATCCAATTTATTTAAAATGGATCTGGAAACAGGAATCATGACTCAGCTGACCGATGAGGTAAACGGCATCGGCTCCTGCACGAAGACTCCGGACAGCGAGATTGCGGTATACGTGTTGAACAGGTGCCAGGTAGTAAAGCTGAATACCAGGACCGGACAAAAAGACATAATTTATGAAGAAATGGGTGACTATCAGATCGGCCACCCGTTCATCAGCCATGATAAGAAGTATATTGGATTTGAAAGAAACGAGAAGCAGGAACACGGGGTGGGTAAAAACTATACCGGTTTTGCGGAAACAATGTTCGGGATCAAAAAGTCCTATATCATGATCGTGGATATCGATGGAAGAGAAGCGAAGAATGTCTACTCCGATACACATTGGATCGGCCATTTCCAATTCTCACCGGATGACAGCAACATAGCGATGTTCTGCCACGAGGGCCCATGGAATCTGGTTCAGCAGAGAATCTGGATTCTGGATATTGCTGCGGGCGATGCGATTCCGTGTTACCGCCAGCAGCAGGACGACAGCATCGGCCATGAATTCTGGACCAGGGACGGGCTGATTTTCTTTGATGACCGCATGGCCGGACACGACGGAACGATCACCGTATCCAAGACCCAGGCCGTGGCAACACAAGATCAGATTAAGCCAGGACAGATCCCCTTTGTAGGCCTGGCAGACCGCACGGGCAGGCTGCTGCGCAGGATTGATATGCCGTTCTACTGCAATCACTATCATGCGAATAATGACAATAGCGTGCTGGTAGGGGATGCGGTGGAAGATCTGGTATTGATCGATCTGAAGGGGGAAAAGCCCGAGCTCACCACCCTCTGCTATCACGGAACTTCCTGGAACGGCGGATATACACACTGTCACCCTACTTACAGCTGGGGTGCGGATCAGATCCTTTATACATCAGACAAGGACGGGCTCTGCAATCTATATATAGTAAGGCCGTGAGAATCGGTACGGGCATATATTGCCCGTACCGTTTTTGTTGTGTCTTATCTGTAAAAATCCTCCTTTAAAAGAAAATAGTTTTTATCCGTTTCAAGCAGCCCTTCCCGGCGCATTTTGCTAAGTTCATTGGAGAGCGCGCTGCGGTCGACACTTAAATAATCGGCCAGCTGCTGCCTGTTAAAGGGAATGGTAAATGCGCGGCTTTTGAAGCGGGACGCCTGGTCGGAGAGATAGGACATAAGCCTCCCCCGGATGGATTTGGAGGAGGTATAAAAGATCCTGCGGGACAGCGTCAGATTCTTCTGCGCAGTCAGTGTCAGAAGATTTCGGATCAGCCTGCTGTGATGCTCACAGGCCAAAGAACAGGTCTCCAATATTCGCATGGCGTTTAAAAACAGGACTTCTGAGCATTCCGCCGCCACCGCACTGACCATCATCGGTTCGCCGGGGACGCATGCATAGGTTTCCGCGAAAGTCAGGCCCGGACCGATGCTGTCCAGTACGCTCTTATTGCCCCACAGGTCGTCGCTTTCGATCTGGACGCGTCCGAAAAGAAGCAGCCCCATATTCTGCACGGGTTCGCCGGCATGGGCTATGATCTCACCCCTGGCATAGCGTTTCTGCTTTGCGCCCAGACAGTTTAGCATGGTCTTAAGTTCCTGCGGAGGGGTACCATAAAATAAAACCGTTTCAGATAAAAAACCGTAGTCCATCTCGCTCCTTTTGCAGGCCATATAGTCCGTTTTTTCATTCTGCCTGCTATTTTGTTGTTAAAACAACATACATGCTGAAGCCATTGTATTATAATGCGGTTGTCAAGTCAAGGAGATATAGAGGGAGGAGTTCATCATGATAAGAAAAATTATTCAGATAGACGAGGATAAATGCAATGGCTGCGGTCTGTGCGCGAGCGCCTGCCACGAGGGAGCTATCGGCATGGTGGAGGGCAAGGCAAAACTGCTTAGGGACGATTACTGCGACGGACTGGGAGATTGTCTGCCGGCCTGTCCAACAGGCGCCATCTGTTTTGTGGAGCGGGAGGCGGCCGCATATGACGAGGCAGCGGTGCTGCAAAATAAGAAGAAAAAGATGCAGGCGGACGAATGCAGATCCCAGCTGCGGCAATGGCCGGTTCAGATTAAGCTTGCGCCTGTAAACGCGTCTTATTTTGACGGCGCGCATCTGTTAATCGCTGCGGACTGCACCGCATATGCATACGGAAATTTTCATAATGAGTTTATCCGGAACAGGATCACTCTGATCGGGTGCCCCAAGCTGGATGACTGCGATTATACGGAGAAGCTGACCGAAATCATCGCGGGCAATGATATTAAGAGCCTGACAGTGGTGCGTATGGAGGTCCCCTGCTGCGGCGGAATCGAACATGCGGCGGTAAACGCTTTGAAAAACAGCGGCAGATTCATTTCCTGGCAGGTGATTACCATCCGGACAGACGGCAGCATACTGGAGAGATAACGCACGTATGATTTCAGCAAAGATGTGATGGCAGTAAAAAAGAGGGCGGGGGCGTCCTCTTTTTTACTGCCTGGCCGGATGCAAATTGACAGAACGCTTCTTACGATTTATTATAAGAGAATAATATACCTATCTGTTCCGCACTCAACTGTTAAGGGGGGGCCTATGCGGATCGGCAGGGGGAGGCGTGACATGAAAATAAACGCACTGACAATCAGAAACTTTAAATCTATCCGAGAGCTCCATATCGATGATATAGACAGCGCCCTGATCGTGGTCGGCAAGAACAGCACCGGCAAGACGGCGATCCTGGATGCTGTCCTGGCCGTGGCGGGCCTTTACACGGTGAGCAGCGAGGATTTTAACCTCCAGGAGAGCAATATAGAGGTGGAGGTGCTGCTTGAAATAACGGAATCGGATCTGGCCATGCTGAACCGGCAGGGGATGATCAGCAAATATAAACGTTACGATATCTGGTTCTCCGATTTTTGTGAAAAGCTTCCTTCCTATCAGGATGGTGTGCTCTCATTTACGTTTGTTGCCAACAAAGACGGCAAAGTCCGATATTGGGACGGCGTGCGCAAAAACAATAAATACATCCCGATGGTGCTGCCGAAAATCCATTTCATCGATTACAGCAGGGACCTTCAGGAGATACAGGATGATATCTTTTTGGCAAGAAGCAGGGAATCCCTCTCTGCGCTCCGGGAGAACCGCTGCATGTTTGACCAGGCAAAGCGCTGCACGGACTGCTTTCAGTGCATCGGCGTGATTGAGAAGAAAAGCCCTGCGGATCTGACGGTATTTGAAACGACAAAGCTGTTGGAGTATAAGCTGGTGCACATGGATATGAGCGGATTTGTGGAGCGGTTGAACCAGAACTTCCAGAAAAACAGCGGCCTGGGCCATGAGCTCATGTATATGCTGCATTTCGATGTGGACCAGATATTAAAGATCGATATGGCGATGTATCACGAGGCCAGAGGCAGTGTGACATCCGTGCAGTCCATGAGCGAGGGTATCAAAAGCATTTATGTGCTGTCACTGCTGGAGACTTATATAGAAGAGGGAAACAGGATTCCGAGCATCATCATGATAGAGGATCCGGAGACCTATCTGCATCCGCAGCTTCAGAAAGCGGCCAGTGAAATCCTCTACCGCTTGTCCAGAGAGAATCAGGTGATCTTTTCCACCCATTCCCCCAATATGATCTTTAATTTCAATTCCAGACAAATCCGGCAGGTGGTGCTGGATCAAAACTATAATACGGTGGTGAGAGAGCATGCGGATATAGACCGGATACTGGATGACCTGGGCTATACGGCAGGCGATCTGTTAAACGTGAGCTTTGTATTTATTGTGGAGGGCAAGCAGGACCGGAACCGTCTGCCGCTTCTCCTGGATAAATATTATTCGGAAATCTATGATGAGAACGGCATGCTGCAGAGGATTGCAATCCTATCCACCAACAGCTGTACCAACATAAAGACCTATGCCAATCTAAAGTATATGAATAAGCTTTATATCCGCGACCAGTTTCTGATGATCCGCGACGGCGACGGCAGGGACAGAGAGGAGCTTGTGGATCAGCTGTGCGGATATTACCGGCAGAGAGAAAAAGAGGATTTGGGCAGCCTGCCCAGAGTGCGTCCGGAGAATGTGCTGGTATTAAAATACTACTCTTTTGAGAATTATTTTCTGGATCCCGAAGTGATGGCCGCTGCAGGGATACTGTCCGATCCGGAAGAATTTTATGATATTCTGTTTGAAAAGTATAACCAGTATCTCTATAAGCTGAAAAGCTTTCAGAATCTGACCCGCATGACAGGAGTGACTTTTGGCTGCAGAGAGGATCTTCGGGAGCATATGGAGCTGATCCGCATCTACGGACGGGGGCATAATCTGTTTGATATCTTTTATGGCCGCTATAAAGGAAAAGCAGAGACCGACATATTAAAGAAGTATATCGATCTGGCACCTAGAAAGACTTTCGCAGACATACTGGATTCGATTGACTCCTTTGTGTATTTCGACAGCAGGCGCAAGTGGGCCGGCGGCCGGCCGGATCGCGGCGGGCAAAGCGGGGACGGCGGCCTTAAAAACTGACTGTATTTGGCAGGAAAAACATTTGTTTTTGTACGAAACACATAAAATTTAGATTTTTTGAAAATTGTATTTGACAACGTCTATGAATTTTTATACAATAGTTCCTAATCTTTAAGGTTTTAACGTACTGCTACAGAGATGCGGCAGTACACCAGGGAAAGAATGTGGAGGATGAAAAATGCAGAACAGACCAGTAATAATGAATGACCATACGAACCTGTTGCAGTTAGAGGAACACATCTATCATCTGGATGATGTGGAGGTCCCCAACGTATACCGGAACCTGTTTCCGTATGACCAGGTGCCGAAAGTGGCTTTTAACGACCGAATTGTGCCTCATAATATGCCAAAGGAGATCTGGATCACCGATACCACATTCCGTGACGGACAGCAGTCCAGAGCGCCGTATACCGCGGAGCAGATTGTGACGATCTTTGATTATCTGCACCGTCTGGGCGGCCCTAAAGGAATTATCCGCAAGAGCGAATTTTTCTTGTATAGCAAAAAAGACCGCGATGCTGTATATAAATGCATGGAGAGGGGTTATGAGTTCCCGGAGGTTACGAGCTGGATCCGCGCCAATAAGGATGATTTCCAGCTGGTTAAGGATATCGGTATCAAGGAGACCGGCATTCTGGTCAGCTGCAGCGATTACCATATATTTTACAAGATGAAAATGACCAGGCAGCAGGCGATGTTCCACTACCTGCACATTGTCCGTGAATGCCTGGAGATCGGCGTCGCGCCCAGATGCCATCTGGAGGACATCACCAGAGCGGATATATTCGGATTCGTTATCCCGTTCTGCCTGGAGTTAATGCGTCTGCAGGAGAGATATAAGATACCGGTGTACATACGTGCCTGTGATACGATGGGCTACGGCGTGAATTTCTCCGGCGCTGTGAATCCCCGTTCCGTACAGGGCATCATCTACGGTCTCACCACCCATGCGGGTGTACCGGGCGAGCAGCTGGAGTGGCACGGACATAACGATTTTTACAAGGCGGTCACCAATTCCACCACCGCGTGGCTGTACGGTTGCTGCGGCGTGAACTGTTCTCTCTTTGGTATTGGCGAGAGAACCGGCAATACTCCTCTGGAAGCGATGGTGTTCGAATACGCGCAGATCAAGGGAACGCTGGACGGCATGGACACTACGGTGATCACGGAACTGGCGGATTATTACGAGAAGGAACTGGGCGAGCATATTCCGGACAGAACGCCGTTTGTGGGTAAGAATTTCAACGTGACCAGAGCGGGAATCCATGCGGACGGCCTGCTGAAAAATGAAGAGATCTACAATATCTTCGATACGGAGAAATTCCTGAACCGTCCGGTGAGAGTTGCTGTATCCAACACCTCCGGCCTGGCGGGCATCGCTCACTGGATCAATTCGTATTACCGGTTAAAGGACGACAAAAAGGTGAATAAAAATTCCAAGCTGGTGACGGAAGTGAAGTCCTGGGTGGATAAGGAATATGAAGACGGCAGAGTGACTGTGATCTCGGATGATGAGCTGGAAAATGAGATTAAAAAAGTCTGTGAAGAGTTGAAAATTACGTTATAGATGTGAATGTGACAGGGAGCGTCTGCTAACAAGCAGACGCTCCCTGTTTTCATTCCGCCAGGGCTTCCCATCTCTCATAGAGCACTTCCAGCCGGGCGGCAATTTCTGTTTTTTCATTGTTTAACTCCAAAAGCCGTGATACATTGGTGAAAACCTCTTCTTCGGTGAGTAGAGAATCAATCTCGCCGTCTCGTGCTTCCAGCTTTTGTATCTCATCCTCGGTTTTCTTTAGATCGTTCTGGCGCTTGCGTTCCTTCGCCTGAGCCTCCTTCATGGCTTTCCAGTCGGCCTTCGCTCCCTCATCGGCGGATGTGCCTGCGGCAGCGCTGCTTTTGTCCAAAGAAGCGGCCGGAGCGTAGATCGCGGTCAGTTCCTCTTTCTTTTCCAGATAATAGTCATAATTGCCGATGTAATTGACAAAGGTGCTGCCGGTCAGCTCCAGAATCCTGGTGGCTGTCTGGTTGATGAAGTAACGGTCATGGGACACATAGAGGACCGTGCCGGTATAGGAGCAGAGCGCGTGCTCCAGGATTTCTTTGGATACGATATCCAGATGGTTGGTGGGCTCATCCAGTATCAGCAGATTGGCCTTGGAGAGCATCAGCTTGGCTAAGGATACGCGGCCCCGTTCCCCGCCGCTTAGATCCCCGATCCGCTTAAATACGTCGTCGCCGGTGAATAAAAACGCCGCCAGCACATTCCGGATCTGGGTATTGTTCAGGTCAGGATAGGTATCATGGAGCTCGTCAAATACGGTCTTTTCCATATGAAGCACCTGGTGCTCCTGGTCATAATAACCGATGTGCACCTTGGAACCGACGGTGATCTCTCCGGAATCGGCAAAGAGCATGCCGGTGATGATCTTTAGAAGCGTGGTTTTGCCGGTGCCGTTGTTGCCGATGACCGCCAGGCGTTCCCCGCGCTTCAGCTCAAAATCCACATCGGAAAACAGGCGCTGGCTGCCGAAGGCTTTGCTTAGGCCCGTGACTGTCAGCACATCATTTCCGCTGACCACCTGGGGCTCCAGGCGGATGTCCATGGCTGTTTTGACTTCATGGGGTTTATCCATTACATCGATCTTGGCCAGCATCTTTTCACGGCTCTCCGCCCGTTTGATGGACTTCTCCCGGTTAAAAGAACGCAGCTTGGCGATGACCTCTTCCTGATGCCGGATTTCCTGCTGCTGGTTCAGATAGGCCTTCATCTGAATATCCCTAAGCTGCGCTTTTTTTTCCGCGTATGCTGAATAATTTCCCGTGAAAGTGGTCACATTGCCCTGGTCGATTTCGATCACCTTTGTCACGACACGGTTCAGGAAATACCTGTCATGGGCTACGATCACCACGCTGCCCGGATAGTTGATCAGAAAGGTCTCCAGCCAGGCGATGGAATTTAAGTCCAGATGGTTAGTGGGCTCATCAAGAAAAATGATGTCGGGCTTTGCAAGGAGCAGCTTGCCCAGCGACACGCGGGTTTTCTGGCCTCCGGAGAGGGTGGATATCCTTTTGCCGAATTCCTCTTCGGCAAAGCCAAGCCCTTTTAAGACGCCGGTTACCTCGCTTTCATAGGCATATCCGTTATTTAACTCAAACTCATGATTTAGGCGGGCATAGCTTCCCATCAGATCTTCCAGCTTCTGCCCTTGGGCTGTTTTCATGTCCTGTTCGATCTGGCGGATGCGCTTTTCCATATCGATGATATCCTGTTTCACCGACAGCATGGCCTCATAGATGGTATGCTCGTCAGTGAGGTCCTGATGCTGCGCCAGGTAGCCGGTGGTGATACCCTTCGCAAAAATGATCTCACCGCCGTCCGCGGGTTCTTCCCCCATGATGATTTTCAGCAGCGTGGATTTGCCGGCCCCGTTAACGCCGACAATCGCCGCTTTTTCTCTTTCTTCAATATGAAAGGAACCGTCCCGGATAATTTCGTCGGTCCCAAATGCTTTTTGAATATGATTGCATGCAAGTATCATTGCTTTTTCTCCTGGTAATGCGTGAATGTATAAACTGTCCCTGATCTCTCAGGAGATTATAATATATCCCACCGGGTATTGCAAGCGCAGTTGGGCAGATATTATTGACATAAAATTGACAAATGATATAATATAGAAGGTGAAACGCAAGCAAATACATAGAACAGGGGGAAGGCGAGGTTTGGAGAACAGAGGAATATCCACCGCGGTTATCAGAAGACTCCCGAGATACTACCGCTATTTGGATGAGCTGATTGAAAATGGGGTGGAGCGCATTTCATCCAATGAGCTTAGCAAGAGGATGAACGTGACGGCTTCCCAGATACGTCAGGATTTAAATAATTTCGGCGGTTTTGGACAGCAGGGTTATGGATATAATGTAGAATATCTTTATCAGGAAATCGGAAAGATCCTCGGTGTGGACAAGCAGAACAAGATGATCATCATCGGAGGGGGCAACTTAGGACAGGCGCTGGCCAACTACGGCAACTTTGAAAAACGGGGATTTATTACGGTGGGCATTTTCGACCGCAATCCGGCGCTGGTCGGACAGCTTGTGCGCGGAATCGAGATACTGCCTATGAGTGAATTAAAGCGATTTTTGGAGGAGAACGAGGTGCAGATCGCAGCGCTTGCTATCCCCAAGACAGAGGCGCCCAAGGTGGCGGAGATGCTGGTGGACTATAATATTAAGGCGATCTGGAATTTCGCCCATACGGATCTGCGTCTGCCCAAAGATGTGGTGGTGGAAAATGTGCATCTGTCGGAGAGCCTGATGCAGCTGTCCTACCGGATGACAAATATGCAGAAGCATCCCGGTACCCCGTAAAACGGACGTAATCGGACTTTGCGGTATGTGGGCGGGGATCGGATAAGAGGGCAGCAGGCATGGTTTATGGAATTGGGATAGATATGATTGAAGTGGAGCGTGTGGAAAAGGCCTGCAGGAATGGGGCTTTTTTCACACGCTTTTATACAGAAGAGGAACAAGTGCGTTTTGGCGGCAGGACGGTGCAGCTGGCCGGTAATTTCGCGGTGAAGGAAGCTGTGGCAAAGGTATTCGGCACCGGATTTTCAGGATTTTCACCGTCCGAGATCGAGGTGCTTCGGGATGAAAGAGGAAAGCCATATGTGAAGCTGTACGGCAGGGCCAGAAAACTGTGCACCGATCTGGGTATTGACCGTATCACGGTTTCTATCACAAATACAAAGGACTGCGCCGCGGCCGTGGCCATCGGGGAGAAAGAGGTGGAAAGATGAAATATCTGGTAAATGCGAGAGAGATGAAAGCCATCGACAGCAGTTCGATAGATAAGATCGGGATTCCTTCCGCAGTATTGATGGAGCGCGCAGCGCTGTCTGTAGCGGAGGAAGTGGATCAGGCCTGCGGGAGGTCCGCCAGGGTGCTGGTGATAAGCGGAGTGGGAAACAATGGGGCGGACGGCATCGCGGCCGCCAGGATCTTGAGCCAGATGGGACATGCTGTGAGGCTTGCCATATTAGGCTCGGAGGAGAGGGCTACCGATGAGTGGCTGCTTCAGTACAATATCGCTTCCAATCTGGACCTGTATATCTGTCACCAATCGCAGATTTTGGAATATATTAACAGGAGAGAGTATGATGTGATTGTGGATGCTCTCTTTGGAATTGGACTGGTCCGCGAAGTGGTAGGGGAGTACGCCGAGTGTATTGATGCGGTGAACCGTCAGAACGTGTGTGTGGTTGCCGTGGATATTCCCAGCGGCCTCTCGGCGGACAGCGGTGCCGTGCTGGGGGCAGCGGTAAGGGCGGATATTACCGTGACCTTCGGAAGCTGCAAGCTGGGGATGGTGCTGCTTCACGGACCGGAATACTGCGGTAAAATTGTGGTAAAGGACATCGGATTTCCGGATAAAGCATATGATATGGTGAGGCCGGGAGCATTTACGTATGAAAAAGAGGACTTAAAGTCACTGCCCGTCCGTCCGGCGTATTCCAATAAAGGGACATTTGGCAGGGTGCTGGTGATTGCCGGATCTAAAAACATGAGCGGGGCGGCCTATTTCTCCGCACTGGCAGCCTACCGCATGGGCGCTGGGCTGGTGAGGATACTGACGGTGGAGGAGAACCGGGAAATCCTGCAGAGCATACTTCCGGAAGCGGTTTTAACGACCTACCGTGCGGATGAGTTCACTGTGGAGGCCATCAGGGAAGCGTGCGCCTGGGCCACGGTAATCGTCGTAGGTCCCGGATTGGGGACAGACGACTATGTGCGAAGCATGCTCAATTACATATTTCAGTATACGGAGGTTCCTTGCGTCATCGATGCGGACGCGCTGAATGTGATCGCCCGTTATCCTTCTATGCTGGAGGTGCTGACAGAGCGCTGTATACTGACACCCCACCCGGGGGAGATGGCGAGACTGACGGGTAAAGACATACGTTCCATTACGGCGGATCTGCCGGGATGCGTGCGGGAATTTGTGAAAGCCTGGGGATGCGTATGTGTGCTGAAGGATGCAAGGACGGTGGTGGGCCGGCCGGAGGGCGTTTTCTATATCAATATGGCCGGCAACAGCGGTATGGCCACCGGAGGGAGCGGAGATGTACTGACCGGCGTGATCGCGGGGCTTCTTGCGCAGGGAATGCCGGAATTTTCTGCGGCATCCATGGGCGTGTTCCTGCACAGCCTTGCCGGTGATCTGGCGGCGGAAAGACTTGGAGAGAGGGCAGTGATGGCATCGTCCATAATTGACGCGCTGCCGGAGGTGACGAGAGGATGAAGAACTATGAGAGAGTCGTCGCAGAAGTTGATCTTGATGCGGTGATTCATAATCTGCGGGCAATGCAGGAGCATGTGGGGGAAGACGTGATGATGTGCGCGGTGGTGAAAGCGGACGCATACGGCCATGGCGCGGTTCCTGTCGCTAAGGCGGTGCGGAAAATCGCATCCTGGTTTGCCACTGCTACCGTGGAGGAAGCGATGAACCTGCGCCATAACGGCATTACGGAGCCGATACTGATCCTCGGTTTTGTTCCGGAGGAATCTTATGAAGTCCTGGCACAATATGAGCTGCGTCCGAATGTATATGAACCGGGGGTTGCCGTAAAGATGTCCGGGGCCGCCCTTAAGGCGCATAAAAGCATCAAGGTACATATTAAACTGGACACGGGCATGAACCGTCTGGGCTTTCAGATCAGCGATCATACAGCGGAACAGATTATCGGAATCAGCCGTTTGCCAGGCATAGAGGTGGAAGGAATATTCACCCATTTCACAGCTTCGGATGAAGCGGATAAGAGCAGGGCCAAAAAACAGCTGAAGCTCTACGGTGAGGTTGTAAAACAGCTGGAGTATGCCGGCTTGCAGATACCGATCAAGCATTGCTGCAACAGCGCCGGTATCATCGATATCGCGGATGCCGGTAAGAATATGGTGCGGGCCGGCATTGCGGCGTATGGCCTTTACCCTTCTGATGAGGTTTGCCGCAGTCAGGTAAAGCTTTCCCCGGCTCTGTCACTGAAGAGCCGTATCGTCTATCTGAAGGATGTGCCTGCGGGTGAGGGGATCAGCTACGGTTCCACTTATGTAACGTCGCATCAGGAACGGATCGCCACGGTCCCGGTGGGCTATGGGGACGGATATCCCCGCGCGCTGTCCAATCTGGGGCATGTGCTGATACATGGCAGAAAGGCGCCGATCCGTGGGCGCATCTGCATGGATCAGTTCATGGTGGATGTATCGGACATACCGCAGGCGGCTGTGGGGGATACTGTGACGCTGATCGGAAAAGATGACGGAGAGAGCATCACAGTGGAAGATCTGACGGAGCCGGCCGGGCTGTTTCATTATGAGTTTTTATGCGACTTGGGTAAAAGGATTCCGCGCAGGTATTGGATGAATGGAGAGATTGTGTGTGAAAAGGATTATTTCATCGAGGATTATCCGGGAATGACAATATAAATCTGTTTTCTGCACTTTCCGGTATACACCAGCCAAACTCTGGAAATACTATCAGAGGTAACAGATAAAGATAGTAAATGGAGTGTGATTGGTTTGGTAATAAGAAGAGGAGATGTATACTATGCGGATCTGCGTCCGGTGATCGGATCGGAACAGGGAGGCATCCGCCCGGTATTAATTATACAAAATGATGTGGGCAACAGACACAGCCCTACCGTGATCTGTGCGGCGATCACATCTAAGATGAATAAGGCGAAGCTGCCGACCCATGTGGAATTAAATACTTTTCAGTGCGATATGGTCAGAGATTCCGTGATCCTTTTGGAGCAGCTGCGGACAATCGATAAAAAGAGACTGAAAGAAAAAATCTGTCATATTGACGGAGAACTGTTGAATAAAGTGGACCGAGCCCTTTTAATCAGCCTGGACCTAGAGTAAGCGGATACATAACAGCTTTAAAAGGCGGGGAACGGTAAAGCAGACGTCATAGAAGGGCATGACGTCTCTTTTCTTTTACAGTATCGCGGGATTCGTATCCGCATACCTCTTCTGCTGTTGACGAACCAGGAAGTAAATGGTATATTAATTAAGATTGTATATGCTTACAATTACTATAATAAAAAAGGAGAACAATTATTTATGGATGGCTATTCGCCGTGGAGTCTGGCCGCTTTTGTAGGTTTGATACTGATTGCTGCCATATATTACGGATTTGAGACTGCTCTGGACAACATCAATGAGTCCGCGCTGGAAAAGAAAGCGGAGGAGGGAGATCAGAAGTCCGTAAAGCTGCTACATATTCTGGACAAGCCGGAGCGCTTCTCCAACACCAGGGAGAGTGCGGTAGCGATACTGGGCGTGGCAATCGGTGCTTATGTGCTGGGCAGCGGATACCGTTTTCTTACCCGACTGATTGCGGTGCAGGGGACGGATATAGAGAACGGGTCGGTAATAGCGGTGCTGGTCACCTTTTGCGTGGCGCTTGTACTGTTGATTTTGTATCTGGTATTTGGAGTGCTGATTCCCAAGACCCTTGCGGGAAGGCATCCGGAAGCATGGGCTTACCGCCTGTATCGGTGGGTGAGCTGTTCCATGGTGATTTTATGGCCGCTTACGGCGCTGACAACGGGCATCAGCCATCTGATCCTGCGCCTGTTTGGCGTTGATCCTTTCGCGGATCCGGACAATGTCACGGAGGAAGAGATCATGTCCATGGTCAATGAGGGCCATGAGCAGGGAGTGCTGGAAGCCAATGAGGCGGAGATGATCACAAAGATTTTCGAGTTTGGCGATAAAGAGGCAGGGGACATCATGACCCACCGGACCGCGATCATAGGCGTGGATCAGAGTCTCACGCTGGAAGAAGCGGTGGAATTTATGCTGCAGCAGAATTATTCAAGATTCCCTGTCTACAGCAAGGATATAGATGATGTGACCGGCGTTCTTTACTTAAAGGATGCGGTGATCTGCCGGGAGAGCATGGATGCGGACAATGTGCCGATCGATCGGATTGACGGCTTGATCAGGGAAGCACATTTTATTCCGGAAACGCGCAATATAGATACGATTTTTCAGGATATGCGGGTGAAAAAAATCCATCTGGCCATAGTTGTGGACGAATACGGACAGACAGCCGGACTGATTACCCTGGAGGATATACTGGAGGAGATCGTAGGCAATATCTTTGATGAATATGATGAGGAAGAATCCGTCATCCAGAAGATGGAGGACGGGGTTTATCTGATAGACGGCCTGGCTCCGCTGGAAGAGGTGGGGGAATCGCTGGGGATCGAATTTGATGAGGAGGATTTTGATACGCTCAACGGGTTCCTTATATCCAGCCTGGACCGTATACCCAAGGACGGCGAGCAGCCTGTTGTGGATTTCGGCGGTTATGAGTTTGAAGTGCTTAGCGTGGAAAACAAGATGATACACACTGTCCGGGTCTGTAAAAAGGCGGAGGACGTGGAAACGGAAACACAGGATGGGGAGTGAGATCTCCAAACTGCAGGAACAGACCTCTTGGGACTGAAAGCTTAAGGGGTCTGTTTTAGGTTTAACAGGGTAGTATACAGTTAGAAATGAGGAGTATTATGTACAAGTTATTGGAGAAAATCCGGTCACCCTTCTGCGACCGGGTGTTTTTGCGTAAGGCAGTGGTAATTGCGCTGCCGGTGGCGCTGCAGGGCTTTTTAAACACGGTGGTCAATCTGGTGGACACCGTAATGATCGGTACGCTGGGCGAGTCAACCATATCGGCGGTCGGACTTGCAAACAAGGTCTTTTTTGTATTTTCACTGCTTGTCTTTGGCTGCTGCAGCGGCGTGGGCGTGCTGGCTTCCCAGTTCTGGGGCAACCGTGACACAAAAAACATTAAAAAGGTTATGGGTCTGGCTCTGCTGATCGGCCTGGTCTCTTCCGCTTTTTTTGTGATACCGAGCCTGCTGTGCCCGGATCTTGTGATGAACATTTTTACGAATTCGGAAGGCACGATCGCAATCGGTGCCAAATACCTGGTCATTGCGGCATTAAGCTATCCGTTTACGGCTGTCAGCAATGTGCTGGTAGCGATGCTGCGTTCTGTGGGTAAAGCGAAGATTCCAGTCGCAACCAGCCTTTTGACCATTCTGATCAATGTGGTGCTCAATTATATCCTGATTTTCGGTAAATTCGGTGCGCCTGCGCTGGGGGCGGAAGGCGCGGCACTCGCCACGCTGGTCGCCAGAATCTGTGAGATGCTGATCCTGATTGTGATCATCTACCTTAGAAAGATGGTGATTGCGGCGAAACCGAAAGAATTGTTCGGCTACAGCAAAAAACTGCTGGTTGAATTTTTCCGGACAGCAGCGCCTGTAATCGCCAATGAATTTATGTGGGGCCTTGGCGTTACGATCTATTCCGTAGCCTATGGCCGCATGGGAGACGGAGCGGTGGCCGCGATTACCGTGGCCCAGACGCTTCAGGATCTTGTTCTGGTGCTGTTTCAGGGCTTAAGCGCTGCCACAGCTATTGTGCTGGGCAATGAGATGGGAGCGGGGCGCCTGGAACTGGCAAAAGAGGATGCGGGCAAGTTTTTATGGCTGCAGTTTGTGATCAGCATATTTGCCGGTATCTTCCTCTATCTGATGCGCTGGCAGTTTATCGGCATCTATTCGCTGACTCCGGAGGTGGCCCAGGCCGTGAACCTCTGCATTATTGTGTTCATCCTTTATCTGCCGGCGAAGTCTTATAATTATATCAACATCGTGGGTGTGTTAAGAAGCGGCGGGGATACCACGGTCTGCCTGATCCTGGACACTGCCGGCGTATGGCTGATCGGTGTGCCTTTCGCCTTTTTGGGCGCGCTGGTATTTCATTTCCCGATACATATTGTGTATGCGATGGTATTATTTGAAGAGGCGGTTAAGATGGTGGGCGGCTTCTGGCGTTACCGCAGCGGCAAGTGGGTGAATAATCTGGCCATAAAGGTTTGAAAAAGTTCATGGCTGCCGTAAAATTCCCGCACATGTCGGGGCAGTATATGGTCCTCATTGGGACAC
>OGGQ01000571.1_pt1 | contig 52974 bp, 49 predicted proteins | sample 1571191 | NCBI WGS metagenome assembly OGGQ01 (sample SAMEA2582061, study PRJEB24529) | metagenome | biome: Human gut stool | place: China | collected 2011
AGAAGTTCCTCCAGCGGGTATGGAAGTGGAAGGAGACCTATGGCGGGCGAATCGTTGCCCAGCAGAAAAAGATGGGCGTTTCCTGTGACTGGAGCCGAGCCCGCTTCACCATGGACGAGGGCTGCTCCAAAGCGGTGCGGGAGACCTTCTGCGAGCTGTATGATAAGGGGCTCATCTACAAGGGAAGCCGAATTATCAATTGGTGTCCCCACTGTGTCACCGCCCTCTCCGACGCGGAGGTGGAGTATGTGGACAAGCCTGGTCATCTCTGGCATATTCGCTACCCTCTCTCTGATGGCTCCGGCGATCTGGTGGTGGCCACCACCCGTCCTGAGACGATGATGGGAGACACCGGCGTTGCCGTGAACCCAGAGGACGAGCGGTTTCGGCACCTGGTCGGAAAGACCTGCATCCTGCCCATCATGAACCGGGAGATCCCCATTGTGGCAGACGATTACGTGGAGCTGGGCTTTGGAACCGGCGCAGTGAAGATGACCCCCGCCCACGATCCCAATGACTTTGAGGTGGGCCAGCGGCACCATCTGGAGATGATCCGCTGCATCGGCGACGATGGTAGAATCAATGAAAACGGCGGACCTTACCATGGAATGGACCGCTACGAGTGCCGCAAGCAGATCGTGAAGGACCTGGAGGAACAGGGGTATCTTGTGAAGACGGAAGCTTACAACCACAACGTCGGCACCTGCTACCGCTGCCATAACGACGTGGAGCCGCTGATCTCCGCCCAGTGGTTTGTCAAGATGGAGCCGCTGGCGAAAGAGGCTCTTCGGGTGGTGCGGGACGGTGAGGTGAAGTTCGTCCCGGAGCGCTTTTCCAAGACCTATATCAACTGGATGGAAAATGTCCATGACTGGTGTATCTCCCGGCAGCTCTGGTGGGGGCATCAGATTCCTGCTTGGTATTGCGACGACTGCGGCCATATCAATGTCTCTCGGGAAGACCCGACGGCATGTGCCAAGTGCGGTTCCACCCACCTGACCCGGGACAGCGACGTGCTGGACACCTGGTTCTCCTCCGCCCTGTGGCCCTTCTCCACCTTGGGCTGGCCTGATAAGACCGGAGATTTGGACTTCTACTATCCAACATCCGTGATGGTCACTGGCTATGATATTATTTTCTTCTGGGTGGCCCGGATGATCTTCTCCGGCTGTGAGCAGATGAAAGAGATTCCTTTCCACACAGTCCTGATCCACGGCTTGGTGCGGGATGATAAGGGCCGTAAAATGTCCAAGTCCCTGGGCAACGGCATTGACCCGCTGGAAATCGCGGAGAAGTACGGCGCCGACGCACTGCGCTTTAACCTCATTACCGGCAACAGCCCCGGAAACGACATGCGCTTCTATACAGAAAAATGCGAGGCCATGCGGAACTTCGCAAACAAGGTCTGGAACGCCAGCCGGTTTGTGATGATGAATTTGACCATAGACCAGTATCGTCTGCCTGCTGCGGAGGAGTTGGCCGCAGAGGACAAGTGGGTGCTCTCTAAGCTGAACACCCTGGTACGGGATGTTACGGAGAACCTGGATGTCTATGAGATCGGGGTGGCCTCCGCCAAGGTCTATGACTTCCTTTGGGACACCTATTGCGACTGGTATATTGAGCTGACCAAAACCCGGCTGAATGGAGAAGATACAGGTGGCAGCTTGGCGGCCCAGAATGTGCTGTGCTACGTTTTGGTAGAGCTTTTGAAGTTGCTGCATCCCTTCATGCCCTTCATCACGGAGGAGATTTTCCAGGCACTGCCCCGACAGGCTGGCGGCGCTGAGACTCGCTTTCTCATGACCAGCCGGTGGCCGGAGTATCAGCAAAGCTTGTGCTTCCCTGCAGAGGAGGCGGCCATAGAGGCTGTGATGGACACCATCAAAGCCATTCGCGCCCGCCGTTCGGAGATGAACGTACCACCCTCCCGGAAGGCGGAGGTGCTGCTGGTGACAGCCTCTCCGGAGATCTACACCCAGGGACTGCACTTCATTCAGCGTCTGGCCTACGCCAGTGAGATCTCTTTTGCGGAGGCAGCGCCAACGGATCTCTCTGGGCAGGTCACTGTTGTCACCCATAATGCCACGGTTTATATGCCGCTGAGTGAGCTGGTGGACATCCAGGCGGAGCTGGAACGAATTGCCAAGGAGCGGGAGAAAGCAGAAAACGGCCTGCGCCTGGTGGAGCAGAAGCTCTCCAACGAGAAGTTTGTCTCTCGGGCGCCAGAGGCAGTGGTCAACGCAGAAAAGGAGAAGGCAGCCAAATATCGTGAATTGATCGTCAAGCTGGAGGAATCCGCCAAAGCAATGCAGGCATAAGAAAAACCATCGTCCCCGCATAAACGCGGGGACGATGGTTCCCTATGTTAGAGTGTAAAAATTTTTCATGGCACTGTTGGCTTGACTGGACGGGCACAGAGGAGTTACTTTTGTATCATGACAGTATTGGTGGTATCACTACCAGAAGCGAATCTTGTCTGCTGGGAACAGTTTGAGGTAGGCGGCTTCGTTACAGCCCGCATCTGATGAGAGGCGTCGCTGGACACTGAGAGCAGCATACCTCAGGCTGGGGAAATCCAGGAAAATATCGCCGGAACTGCGAACACTTGGATTTGCTAAAAAATCCAAGATCGTAGTGGGATCGGAAGGGAAGCGGGGGGCTGAAAACTCTTTAAATCCCCGCCGAAAGGCAAAATATAGAAAATTATGGATTCCCTTCAACTTTTCGACAGAATGCCAAAATGGAACATGCTATGATCACCGTAAGGTAAAGTACCTTACGGTGATTTTCATATATAGCATAGAAAACCGGTATACACATGATAATGGGAATCTATGACCAGAGATATGAAATGGTGAGTGAGGCACACAGAGATATTCACACGTCACTGCGGCTTTACAGCGTAGGCATGTGAATGGAGATACCCATTTGGGTAAATACACACGGAAGAGGAATCAGTCATGGAAATGCAAGCAACAAGTGCAGACAGAAATCTTCTGCTGGAGTTTCGTGGAGAATTAGACCATCACGGCGCAAGGAATGCCCTGCGGGAACTGGAGATGGCAGTAGATGCGGCGCTGCCAAAGGTCCTGGTACTGGACATGTCCGGTATTACATTTATGGACAGCTCTGGCATTGCCTTGATTCTGCGGGCGCAGCAACGAATGCAGCTTTTGGACGGAAGCATTCTGGTCTGCAATGTGCCGGCTCAGGCGCGCCGGGTTTTAGATGCAGCCGGAATTGGGCGGCTGGTTACGATTAAATGAGGGAGGTTTACATAATGAAAGTCAAAGCAATCAATGAAGTCACCCTGGAATTTCCAAGCCGAAGCAGCAACGAGGGATTTGCCCGTTCTGCAGTTGCCTGCTTTGCCGCACAGCTTGACCCAACTCTCAATGAATTAGAGGATATCAAAACCTCCGTTAGTGAAGCGGTGACAAACGCCATCGTTCATGCATATCCAGATGATCTCGGAAAGGTACTGCTTAAGGTCAGGATTTGTCCGGGCAATGTGCTTGAAATCACTGTGCGGGACCATGGGCGGGGAATCCCGGATGTAGAAAAAGCGCGACAGCCCATGTTTACCACTGGCGGTGCAGAGCGCAGCGGTATGGGCTTTACAATCATGGAGAGCTTCATGGACCAGCTGAGCGTTCGTTCCGCAGCGGGAAAGGGGACAACTGTCGTCATGAAAAAGCGCCTGGCGTCCCGCGTGAAAGCGGCCAAATGAGTGCCACACTGGAACTGCTTCGGGAGGCGCAAAAAGGCAACCGGGATGCCTGCGAACAGGTTGTTCTTGAAAATAACGGCTTGATCTGGAGTGTGGTGCGGCGGTACTATGGACGAGGTGTGGAGCCGGATGACCTCTATCAGTTGGGATGTTTGGGATTTCTAAAAGCAGTGCAGGGCTTTGACTTTGACTATGGAACCTGTTTTTCCACCTATGCCGTACCCAAAATTGCTGGTGAGATTCGGCGTTTTTTGCGGGACGATGGTACAGTAAAAGTCGGACGTGTCATCAGGGAGCAAGCTCAAACACTTTACAGCGTGAGAGAACGCCTGAGACATCAGTTTGGGCGGGAACCTACTCTCTCTGAGCTGTCCGAAGCCACCGGATTCATGCCTGAGGAAATTGCTCAGATTGAATTGGCAACAGACACACCGGAATCCCTGCAGCAGGAAACCGCAGATGGACTGACTCTGGAAGGGACCTTGGGGACAGAGGCTCCTGAGGAAGGACTGGTTGAGCGCATCGCCCTGCGGGAAGCTATCGACGCTCTGCCGGAGAAGGAGCGAATGACCATTTTACTCCGCTATTTCAAGGGGATGACACAGGAGCAGACGGCCCGTGTTCTGGGGGTATCTCAGGTGCAGATATCCCGGCTGGAGCGCAGGGGCTTGAAACGGCTGCGGGAGAGTGTTGGACCGTGAAATAGCTCTCATTCTGAAATTCTGTCATTGTGCGCCAATAGCGCTTTGGCATATTGGTCATCCGGCATTTAGGGTTTTCACGCTCTGGAATGGCAATGGTATCATAGAAGCGTTTCCAGAGAATGCGGTAGCGGGCTTCCGTTTCATCTGGCGGCGCCATATGAAAGACCTCCAGGGGGCGGATTGTGGACTTTCCGGCTGCATAAAACAACGCTTCCCGGTGGGTGCGGTCATAGATGAAAAAGGCTTCGTTTTGATATCGGGTACAAAAATGCTTCCGTAGAAGAGGCAGAACACGATTCTTGGGCTCAATTTCGCTGCCAAGAACACCTCCTAGTTCGGAAAAGCGCACAAATCCTTTGAACAGGTGAGCCTCGCCGTTCAGGTGGCGCACTGCGGAGAGAATGGGGTACATGGTCTCATCGGAAAAGTTCCGCAGGAACCCGGGGCCATCCTGCAGGAGCTTTGCAACCAGGCGGTATAAACACAGCTCCTTATCCGGCAGGCAGGTGAGGAACCCTTTGCGCAGCAAATCCAGTGCATCAGGGGAACAGGCTGCCACCTTTCTCAGAACGCGCTTGGCGTGGTCGTGGTTTGTCTGGACAGTACGGGAGGGGAACAGTGTCGGTACTGCGTCCTCAGTGCAAAAAATGGCAGTGGGGCTCTCCCGATAGGCATAGCTGTCAAAGATACAAGAGAGTAGCCCATCAAAGCTGCCGTCATAATCATAAATCATTTCTGTCATAGAATCACCTTAGGCACTGTCAAACAGGGAAAGCTGCACCATCTCCTGCTGGGGCAGCAGAGGTCGCTCTGCTGCGATCAGGCTTCGCAGCAAACTGTCCGGAGTAAACCGCAGGCCCTCCGTCATTTGCCCGGAAGCTGTCAGGAAATACTGGGCACGTTTCATGACGACTCCCAGTTTTTTGAGGTGCTCCGTATGGAGCGGTCCCACGCGCCTAGCCGCCAGGATGCGTCTGGCGGAAACCACACCTATGCCGGGAATGCGTAGAAGAGTCTCATAATCTGCCGTGTTGACCTCGACCGGAAAGAAATCCAAATGCGCCAGAGCCCAGCTACATTTTGGGTCTACCCTGGGGTCAAAATCCTGGTTTTGCTCATCCAGCAGTTCCTCAGCCCGGAAACCATAAAACCGCAGCAGCCAGTCCGCCTGGTAAAGCCGGTGTTCTCGTAGTAAAGGGGGCTTGCTGTCCGGCAATAAGGCGTGCTCTACTACCGGCACGTAGGCGGAGTAGAACACGCGTTTGAGACGGTAGCGGTCGTATAAACCCTGTGTCAGACGCAAAATATGGAAATCAGAGTCCGGCGTAGCGCCCACGATCAGCTGAGTGCTCTGCCCGGCCGGTGCAAATTTGGGGGCATGGCGGTACTTGACCAATTCCTCTCGGTTTTGCCGGCTCCGCACCTGAATCTGACGCATGGGAGCCAGAATGGCTCCCTTTGTTTTTTCCGGTGCCAGCGTTCGCAACCCTGCCTCCGACGGCAGCTCAATATTCACGCTGAGCCGGTCCGCCAACAGACCTAATTGCTCCACCAGCTCTGGTGCGGTTCCTGGAATGGTCTTGGCGTGGATATATCCATTAAAGCGGTATTGCTCCCGCAAAAGCCGCAGAGCGCGGATCATCAGCTCAGTGGTATAGTCTGGGGAGCGGAAGACGCCAGAGGAGAGGAACAGTCCCTCAATATAGTTCCGGCGATAAAACTGGATTGTCAGATCTGCCAGTTCCTCCGGCGTAAAGGCTGCCCTCCGGGTATCATTGCTGCGGCGGTTGACGCAGTATTTACAGTCATAGATACAGCGGTTGGTTAGCAGGACCTTCAGCAGTGTCACGCACCGCCCGTCTGCGGAAAAGGAATGGCAGCATCCTGCCACGGAAGACGAAGTGTTGCCCACATACCCTACTTTGGACCCGCGATTGCCACCGCTGGAGGTGCAGGCTGCGTCATACTTGGCGGCATCAGTTAGGATGGTCAGCTTGTCCAGGACATCCATCAGCAGCTGCGGGTCCTCCGGCGGCAATGCCGAGTGGGACGCTCAATGGCATCCACAATCCGGAAAAGCTGGGCGGTCAAAAAAGCCACACCTATCAGAATCAAGAAGAGCGTCCAACCAGTCATCATACATACCTCCTGTATCGAACTTTTGTTCTGCGACTATTTTAACTCGAACAATTGTTCTTGTCAAGCATAAAATCGAACAAAATTTCGATTTCTGAAAAGGGACAAAAAAAGAGACGGCAAAGCCGTCTCTTTATTCTTTGCAATCGGCCAGACTTTGGAGAAAGGTGTTTACTGCATCTTCCGGAGTTGCCCAGCTGGTCACAAGCCGAATACAGGTTTGATCTGGCCCCTCCGCGTGGTCAACTTCAAAGCGATATCCCGCAGCTTGCAGGCCTTTGACAACCGAATTCGGCAGTACGGGGAACTGCTGATTGGTGGGGGAGGGCAGCGGGAACGCGCAGCCCAAAGCGGACAGCCCATCCCGCAGGCGGAAGGCCATCTCGTTAGCGCGGCGGGCCAGCTCCCAGTAAAGCCCGTCTTTCAGCAGGGCCTGAAACTGCAATCCCAACAGCCGGCCTTTCGCCAAGACCGCGCCCCGCTGTTTCATGTGCCAACGGAAGCGGTCGTGTGGAAGTGTCATCACCAGGGCCTCCCCAAAAAGGGCGCCATTTTTCGTGCCGCCGATATAGAACGCATCTGTCAGCGCTGCCAGGTCCGACAGAGTGAGATCACTCTCCGGCGATGTAAGGGCTGAGCCCAGCCGTGCGCCGTCCAAATAGAGAAGGAGACCGTGAGTGTCACAGCAATCCCGCAGGGCGACGAGCTCGGCTTTGGTATAAACTGTGCCTACCTCGGTAGAGTCTGAGAGATAGACCAGCCGTGGCTCAACCATATGTTCGGTGCTGTGGCTGGCCAGGACGTTCTCGATCTCAGCAGGTGTCAGCTTACCGTCCTCCGTGGGAACGGTGCAGACCTTGTGACCGGCGGCCTCAATGGCACCAGTCTCATGAACGCAGATGTGGCCGGTCTGGGCGGCGATCACCGCCTCATAGGGCTGGAGCAGAGCAGAAATGGTCACTAGGTTCGTCTGGGTACCGCCTACAAAAAAATGGACACCGGCTTCAGGCGCACCGCAGAGCTCACGGATCAGTGACCGAGCGGCTTCGCAGTACGGGTCCAGACCGTAGCCTACAGTCTGCTCCAAATTGCTGTCCAGAAGAGCCTGGAGAACTTGAGGGTGGGCGCCTTCGCTGTAATCGTTGCGGAAACTGTACATAGATTTTCACCACTTTGTTACAATTTTGATGTTGCAATCATAGCGCGCATCCTGTATAAATGCAAGGGTAGAAAGTGGTATTTTTTTGGAAACGGGGAATACTGAATAGGGAACTTTTTCAAGACTCCGTTCGTCATACAACGAGAAAGGAAGTGCAATATGAAAAAATGGATGATGCTGGCCGCGGCCCTGGTACTGCTGACGGCCATGACCGCCTGCGGCGGCAATTCTGACAAGGAGAACGCAGATAGTTCGGAGGTGGCGTTGGACAGCTTTTATGCGGGGCTGGCAGAGGAATACCACTGGACAGAGGATGCGGCTGCCAGTGAGGCAGACGAGCTGCTGCTGAGCAACATAGAGGGAGAAATGCTGGACTCCTACTACCCCGGGCTGAGTGAAATTGCTACCAAGCAGCTGGTGGCGAAGGCGCCGCTGATGTCCGCTGTTGTGAACGAGGTGGTTTTCCTACAATGTGAGACAGACGAGGACGCGGACAAGGCTGCGGAAATTCTTCAGAAACGCATTGACTACCAAGTGGGAGATGAAACCAACCCCGGAGGAGCCTGGTATCCGGAATCCATTGAGTCCTGGAAGCAAGCGCAGGTCATCCGGGAGGGGACCTATGTAGCCATGATCGCCTCGGCCGAGCACCAGGCGGACATTGCCGAGAAATTCCAGCAGCAGTTCCAGTGACAAGCGGACAGCCGCAGCGCCCCGCTGCGGCTGTTTTAGTCTGTTTAGGAGGATGAGACCCCTTGATATTCAGCAGTCTGACCTTTCTCTTTGCCTATTTGCCGCTGACGCTGGCGGTCTATTTTCTTGTGCCGCTGCGGTGGCGAAATCTCATTTTGCTGCTGGTCAGCCTGTTCTTTTATGGCTGGGGGGAGCCGGTCTATATCACCATCATGCTCCTCTCCATTCTGATTGACTATACCCATGGGCTGTTAGTGGAAAAATACCGAGACAACGACAAAAAGGCCCGCCGGTTTGTGACCCAGTCGATCATCTTCAACCTGTTTTTGCTGGGCTTTTTCAAGTACGGGACCTTTCTCGCCGAAAATCTGTATCTGCTTACTGGAATCCAGATCCCGGAGAGCGTAACAGTTCTGGGGGTTACGGTGCCGCTTCTGGGAGTGCCGCTGCCTATCGGAATCTCTTTTTATACTTTCCAGACCATGAGCTACACCATTGATGTCTACCGTCGGGACGCTCCAGTGCAGAGAAATCCTGTTACGTTTGGAGCTTTTGTCACTATGTTCCCTCAGCTGATCGCTGGCCCCATTGTCAAATATAAGACTGTGGCGGCGGAGCTGGAGCACCGGACATATACCATGGAGCAGTTCGCACTTGGCGCCCAGCGCTTCTGCGTGGGACTCGCCAAAAAGGTGCTGCTGGCCAACTCCATCGGCGCGCTGTGGGAAGCGCAGCTGGCGGCCCAGTCCGCCGGGACGCTGACGGTCTTCGGCGGCTGGATGGGGCTGCTGGCGTTTGGCTTCCAGATCTACTTTGATTTCTCCGGTTATTCCGATATGGCTATCGGTCTGGGGCGGATGCTGGGCTTCCGCTTCAACGAGAACTTTGATTACCCCTACCTCGCCGCCTCTGTGACGGAATTTTGGCGGCGGTGGCATATGTCCCTCACCAGCTGGTTTCGGGAGTACCTGTATATCCCGCTGGGGGGCAACCGTGGTGGGATCGCCAAGACGCTGCGCAACCTCCTGATTGTCTGGTTCTGCACGGGCTTCTGGCATGGAGCCAGCTGGAATTTCATCTTATGGGGGCTCTACTTTGCTCTCTGGCTGATTCTTGAAAAGTATGTCCTTCGGGATTTACTGGCCCGGACGCCGGCGGCAGTCAAACATTTGTATACACTGGCAGTGGTGTTTGTAGGCTGGGGCCTCTTCGCTATGGAGGACCTGTCAGTGTGTGGGAGGTATCTCGCGGCCTGCTTTGGTGCGGCGCCGGCTTGGAGCGCAGTGGACGGCTATACACTCCGCAGCTACGCTGTCACGTTTCTGCTGTTGGTTGTAGCCTCTACAAATTGGGGGGCTCGGACTTGGGCGCGCATTCCAGATCGGGCGCGGAGAATTCTGGCTCCGGTCCTGATGGCACTGTCCCTGGTAGTCTGCACGGCGTATCTGGTGGACGGCAGTTACAATCCGTTTCTCTATTTCCGCTTTTAAGGAGGACGAGCCATGACAACAAGATACAGCCGCTTTTTGTCTGCGTTTTTCTGCCTTTTTCTGGGAGGACTCTTGGTATGGCACATTCTGCTGCCGGACCGGGCAAGCTCAGAGACAGAGAACCGCACCCTGGCCCAACGGCCGGACTTTTCCTGGGCGGCGCTGGTGGACGGTAGCTACACTGCGGCGGTGGAGGAGTATTTTGCTGACCAGTTTCCCCTCCGGGATGGTTGGACGGGCCTGAAGGCTAGAACGGAACAGCTCCTTGGAAAATCAGAGTTCAACGGCGTGTATCTCTGCGGGGACACACTGATCTCCAGGGTGGAAACACCGGATGCGGAGCAGGTGGAGAAGAATCTCTCCTATGTGAAGCGGCTGGCGGAGAGTACCGCCGTTCCAGTGACCTTTGGCCTGATCCCGTCGGCGGCGGAGGTCTGGAAGGACAAGCTGCCTGATGGCGCGGCCAGCTGGGATCAGACAGACCTGCTGGAGGAGAGCGGAGTTGATTTCCTCACGACCCTCTCCACCCACGCCGGCGATCAAGTTTTCTACCGCACGGACCATCATTGGACCACCCTAGGGGCCTTTTACGGGGCAAATGCTCTGCTGGAGACTTGGGGAATAGAACCACTAAGGGTAGAAGACTTTACGCCAGAAACGGCCTCTGACAGCTTCAATGGCACCCTCTACTCTCAGTCTGGTATCCACTGGCTCAGACCGGATAGCATAGAGTTTTGGGCGAAGGAGGACGGCCTGACCGTGACCTCCTGGCGGACAGGGAAGCCGGAGCCTGCGTCCCTCTACGACCGGTCATATCTGGATGTTAAAGACAAGTACTCTGCCTTCCTGGGTGGTAATCAGCCACTTTGTGTCATTAAAAATGAGAATCTTCCGGAGGGAGAGAAAGTGCTGGTCATCCGGGATTCCTACGCGGATTCCCTAGCGCCTTTTCTGGCCCAGCGCTTTGCCGAGGTGCATCTGCTGGACCTACGCTACTACCGGGCCTCCGCCGCCCAGTACTCTGAGGAACATGGAATAGACCGGATCGCGGTGTTGTATAGCGCCCAGAACTTCATCTCCGACCGGAACCTGGTGTTGCTGGCCCAGTGAAGCGGCTTTGCCGTATAACTCGCCATAGGTGGGTGGGGGGTACCACGACAAACAGTCAACAGCGGGCACATGGTTATTTGGCTGTGCTTTGTATAGTAAAAAGAACGCCCATTAGGGCGTTCTTTTTACTTGAGGAACATTTATGGACCGGTGCCAGTGCCGTCGCACCGCCATCCCTCCTCCGTCCTGTACAGGACGCCCACCTGAAAGTTCTCAAACGCGCCCTCTGGGGCCTCTCCGTACCGGCCGTCATAGTCCCCGGTGTTGCCCGCCATCTGGTAGTTCCGGGCGTGCTGGGTTTCCGGGACAAAGATGCGGGTATAGGAGAACCAGAACCGCTCATGGCCTTCGCTGGCATCCGGATAAGAGGTCTCCGGCATATCTGCCCAGCTGTCCACGCCGGCGATGGCCCGCACATAGGTGCATGCAAAGATGCTGCCGGAGGTAACGGCCAGCGCAGACTGTGTTGCCGCGTCGGACCAGGCCTGGGCGATCTTCAGATGGCTCTGCCCCTCATCTGGGATCAGAATATCTGCTTGAAGGGCATCCCATTCAAGGCCATCATACCACTCCCGCAAAGCAGAAAAGAGGGTGCCGTCATAAACGGCGTCCGCACCCGTAATAGGGGCTGCCAGCCAGACAGTCTCATCTCGAAGCGTGCAGCGGACCAGATTAACGCCTTGCCAACACTGGACGGAAGCGGCACCGTTCCCGGAACTCAGCGTTAGGGAGGCGGCATTCTCCGGTGGAACAGGGTTATCGGCAAAGGTCCAGCGGAAGTCCGAAGGGTAGTTTTCCAACCGGTAGCTCCAATAGTCCTCCAAAGCTGCCGGATAGGCTCCGCCGCCCCGGCCGTCTGCCAAGGTTAGATCCAGCGTGACAGAGCCAGCCATCTGTTCAAGCGTCGTCTGAAGTGTCCGGCCTGCCTCGGTGGGTGCGCCGGCCACTGCCGCCAGCAGCTGGCCGTACGCCTCCCGGCCAGATTCTGTCAGGGCGGAGGAATTCCACTCCAGGTTCTGGAGGCCGCCAGAGAAGAGGGAGCCGTCATCCGTATCGGCGATAGAGGCGGCATATTCCGTCAGATTGCCAAGAGCCGCCTCCTGCTCCTGGGTGTCATACCGGCCCATCAGATTCAGGAAGATGGTCTGATTATCATAGAACATATAGTAGAGGTCCCTGGGCCGGACCTGGGAGGGGGGCAGCAGGTCATTTTCCAGCAGCACCCGGGCAAGGCAGGCGGCGAACATGGGGTTATCACTGGTTCTGCCCACGTCAGTGGGGATGCTGCTCTCCAGCAGCGTGGGGCCGCTGTCGGTCAGAGTATGGAACACCAGGAGGTTATCGGAGTTCATGCCGCCCACCCAGCCGTCCTCGTCCATGTACATGCCGCCGGCCATCACAGTCAGTGCGGGGGTGGCGGTGTGGAGCTCATAGCCGTAGGAATAAACCTGGATTCCAAGCTCTGGGTAGGCAGGGGCGGTATCCACCAGCTCCAAAGAGGTGATGCGCCAGTCGTCCCATTCCGCCTGAGTGCCGGAATCATGCCACACGTCGTTCACATAGGACTGCTGGCCGGTATGGGTCTGCCACCAGGAAAGCTCCTCTAATACATGGTCCCGGGCGGCGGAGAGCACCATTTCCGGCGCGTCGATACTGTCTGCGATGTGGTCGGTGTAGGCAGCGGTGTCCTTGTAGACCAACAGGTTTTCTCCGTCGAAATAAATCCGGCGGACGGCGGTACCGGACACATTTGCTTCACCGGAGAGGGGGACGGAGGCACACAGAAACAGACATCGACGGTTGGTGTCGATGAGGCTGTAGTCCCACCCGATCATTTCCGGCCAGTTGTTTTCCAAAAGCGCGGTGATGTCTGCATGGTAAAGCTGCCCACCCCGCTGGAAAAGCAGTTGATTTCCATCCGTGAACAACTCGCTGGCGCCGTCGCCGTCCAAATCAAGAATTGCCGTGTCACCTCCATAAACCCGGGCCAATAGAACAGGGGTATCCGGGTCCTGGAAATAGTAGTAATCGTGGATGATACTTCGCTGGTAATCCAGGATAGATTCCTGAGTCAGATAGGAGAGCACCAGTCCCTCATAGCCAAACAGGTCGGAGAAGAAGTCGATGGAGACGTCGTCCAGGCCCGTGCCCTCGGGGAAGGTGAAGAAGCAGCCCGCGTCCCAGGCGATCATCCGGCTATTTCCGACGGCCTCGTCATAGATTACGGCGGCGTAGAGATTGCCGTCGGTGGAGAGATAGGGCCGGAAAGAAATCTCGCTGCCATCCATGCCGTGGACGAGCATGCCGCCGCCCCGCTCTGCACAGTCTCCGATACGGCGGGTCACGGCGACTGGCTCTGGCTGATAGGGGGCCAAGTCCGTCAGAGGAATGGTCAGCACCGGTTCTACCTCCGGAAACACCGTGGAAATCACGGGCCTTTTACTGGGGAGGTTGGACACAAACCAAAAGCTCCCGTCCGGCTGCTCCTCCAGCGTTACGCAGGCCCAGGGATATTCCGCATCCGTCCAGGCTGCATCCTCAAAAGCCCAGCCGGGAGCGCCGGAACCATATACACCTGCAGAGCGGTAGTAGAGCTGGATGGTGTTCCCGATCCGCTCTCCGGCGGTGATGAGGACGTTGGCGAAATAGTTGGTATCGCCATGGGCCCAGTAATAGGCGTCATACTGCGAGAGATATGTGAAGTTTTCCAGTCCCTTGCCGGTGGTTTCCTCCACGCTCAAGCCAGTGTACTGATTCAACAGAGTGTCCATATCGGAGGTCGTGGCCTTGTACCGTGGGCAGTCCGGCAGTTCACTGCCATAGACCAGGGAGTCTTCTTCGGCACTGGAACCGGTGATGCCGTCAAATGTGCTGCTGTTGGGGATGCCGCAGTAGAACAGCTCATAGAGGTCGATGTCCTCTGGCCGCTCATAGACAGAAACCAGGAACTGATTGCGGATATTTGTGCCAGAGACGTCGTTATTGAAAAATTCCTCATTGAAATACGCCAGCTCGTCGCCGGTGAGGGGGCGGGCTTCCGGCTGCTTGGCCCCGGTAAAGGTGACGGCGCATACCACCGCTGCCAGAGCCAGCACCAGGAACAAGGCGGCGCTCTTGGTCTGGCGGTTCTCGGCAATCCGGGTGATCCGGTCCCGTAGATGCCGCTTGTCTGAGGTCATGGTGGTGGCGGAGAGCAGGGGAGAGGACGGGCCTCTTCGGACGGGGATCAGAGCCAGCAGCGTCCGTCCATAGGCAATACGCTCCTCTGCATTCAGGCGGGCCAGAACCGCCTCATCGCACGCCAGCTCACAATCGGTTTTAGATGCCGCGGCTGCTGCCCACACCAGCGGATGGAACCAGTATACCGCTAGGCACACGACGCGCAGCAGCGACCAGAGGGGATCGAAATGCCGGGCGTGAGTCTCCTCATGGGCCAGCACATACCGCAGGTTCTCCGGCGAGGCAGCTGCCGCCGGCGTCACATAAATGGCGGGGCGCAGCAGGCCAAACAAGCAGGGGGAGGGCAGCCCAGCATCCACCCAATAGACTGGATATTTGGAACCTTCTACCTGATAAGGTGTTCTCACTTTACAAAGCTTGCGCCAAAAGCGTAAGTTAGAGACCAGCAGCCAGACTGCCATGCCAGACATGCCAGCCAGCCAGACAGAGTACAGAAAGGCTTCCAGGCTGATTTGGCGGGCATATTGCACCGTATGGGTGACGTCTTTTTGATCCGTGAAAACACGGGTGTTGTCTTGGGTTGCACGATCCAGGGCGATCCGCTGATAGTCCGATGGAGTTCGCTCCTGAACAGGTGTGCTGTCTGGTGCGGTAACACTTTCCCGAATAGGCTCAATATAGAGAGCTTGGGAACCGATCTGCCGTCCCATTGGCTCTGCTGCTGTCAACACGGAGAAGCCTATGGCGGGGAGGCTCACCGGCAACAGAAGCCTCGCCAAAACCAACCCCCACAGGGCATACTGCACACGCCGGGGAATGGAATTGCGGAAAAGCCACCGCAAAAGCAGCAGTGCTGCAATCAATACGGAGGATGTGAAAAGAACTTCTTTCATGACTGTGTACCTTCTGCCCTTTCCAGGATAGCAGCAAGCTCCGCTAGGTCCTCCTCACTCAGTGCGCGGCTCTCCACCAGGCTACTGACCATCAGTCCCAGGCTGCCACCGTAAACTTTGGAGAGAAAGCTCTCCGTCTCCGCCAAGGCCGCGTCCTCTCGCTGCACCGAGGGGAAGTAGCGCCGCGCCCTGCCACCGGGTTCATACCGAACAGCGCCTTTGGTCTCCAGCCGGGAGAGCATGGTGATGACGGTATTCTTGCTCCAGCCGGTCTCCGCCCGCAGGACCGCCGTCAGCTCTGTGATGGTCTGTGGCGAGCGGGCCCACAGGTGGTTCATCAGCTTCCACTCGCTGTCGGACAAATTGACGTGCATGTTCTCACCTCCTAGATGGTATACAATTGTCTACCAGAAACATATCAGAGAGGTAGACGCTTGTCAACCTCAAAATAGTTACAAAAAATGACGGAACAGGCAGTACCTGTCCTGCCGTCAGGAGAAATCAGTACCCCCAAAGCAGCAGAGCATACATACAATCCCCAGGGTATAGAACTCGTATTGCGGCAGACGAAAGGGAATGTAGAAAAGAAATCCTATGTAAGCCATCTGTCTGATAAAAGGTTTCGGCGATGGCAGAGGGGGAGAAGCTATAAGTCTGTTTTTGCGGTTGACCCGCCCTGCGTTTTGCCGTAAAATAGGAGCTGAGAATTTTTAGATATAATGGAGATCACATATGCAAGACTTCAATTCCCGATACATCGCCGCGCGCAAAGCAGTGATCGCTCGGGACCTTCAGAGACTTAACCCCATGCAGCGCAAAGCCGCCATGACTACGGAGGGGCCGCTTCTCCTGCTGGCGGGCGCCGGCAGCGGCAAGACCACGGTGCTCATCCAGCGGGTGTATACACTTTTGACCTATGGACGGGGTAGCGACTCAGAAGAGGTACCAGAGTGGGCAGAGGAGGAAGACATCCACTTTTTGGAGGCGTTTCCGGACCGGCCTACGGATCTGGAGCTTGACCGGGCTCACCGTCTGTGCGCCGTAGATGTGCCCCGGCCCTGGGAGATTATCGCCATCACCTTTACCAACAAGGCGGCGGGGGAACTGAAGGAGCGCCTCGCGGCCCGTCTGGGGCCGATGGCCAACGACGTCTGGGCCTCCACCTTCCACTCCGCCTGTGTCCGGATTCTTCGGCGGGACATTGACCGCATCGGTTTTGACAAGGACTTTACGATCTACGATACCGACGATGCTAAGCGAGTCATCAAGGATATCGTGAAGGAGCAGAACCTGGACGAAAAGGCTTTCCAGCCCAAGAGCGTCCTGGCCGCCATCAGCCACGCCAAGGACCAGTACGAGACGCCGGAGGATTTCGCCCGGCGCTGTGAGACAGAAAACGACTGGAAAAAGAGCCGGATTGCAAAAATCTATGCCGCCTACCAGAAAAAACTGATGACTGCTAACGCGCTGGACTTTGATGACATTATCTTTCACACTGTAACACTGCTGCAGCGGGAGCCGGAGGTCCTGCGGTACTATCAAAATAAGTTCCGCTATGTGCTGGTGGATGAGTATCAGGACACCAACCATCTCCAATATCTCCTCACAAGCCTCCTGGCGGGCGGGTACAGGAATCTCTGTGTGGTGGGCGATGACGACCAGTCCATCTACCGTTTCCGGGGCGCTAACATTGAGAATATTTTGAGCTTTGAGCAGCAGTATCCAGACGCCCGGGTGATCCGCCTGGAGCAGAACTACCGTTCCACCCAGAACATTCTGGATGCCGCCAACGCCGTCATTCAAAACAATGTGGGCCGTAAAGGTAAGACTCTCTGGACCGACAACGGCGGTGGGGAAGTTGTAACCGTCAAGACCTCCTTCAACGAGGGAGACGAGGCCAACTTCGTGGTAGGAGATATCCTGATGGGCGTGAACCGGGGGCGGCGCTTCCGGGACACAGCGGTGCTCTACCGAATGAATGCGCAGTCCAACGCACTGGAATACGCCATGAAGCGCAACGGCATCCCTTATAGAGTGGTGGGAGGCATGAAGTTCTTCGACCGGGCGGAGGTCAAGGATGTGCTGGCCTATCTCTGTGTGCTGAACAATCCGTTAGATGACCTGCGGCTGCGGCGGATCATCAACAACCCAGCCCGGGGTATCGGCGCTACTACCATGGACAAGGTGGCGGTCCTGGCGGAGAGCCAGGGGGCGTCGCTTTACGAGATCATCCGTAATGCGGACCTGTTCCCGGATCTCAAAAGCGCCTCCGCCAAGCTGCTGAAATTCGCGGACCTCATCGACGGGCTCCGCCGCCAGGGGGCGGAGCTAGCCCTGCCGGAGTTTTACGACGTGGTGTGCGACCAGACCGGATACGTCCGGGCCCTAGAGGAGAAGAACGACATGGAGAGCCGGGGCCGGATTGAAAACGTCCAGGAGCTCAAGTCCAACATCCTGGGCTTTCTGGAGCAGGACCCGGAGGACGCCACTCTCTCCGGCTTTTTGAACGAGATCGCCCTGTACACGGATCTCGACAGCGTGGAGGCGGGGGACGACTGCGTCACCATGATGACGATCCATTCCGCCAAGGGCCTGGAATTCCCGACGGTCTATGTGGTGGGGATGGAGGAGGGCATTTTCCCCGGCGCCTCCGCCCAGTACGACCAGGAGGAGCTGGAGGAGGAGCGACGGCTGTGCTATGTGGCTATGACCCGCGCCAAGGAGAAGCTGACCCTTACCAACGCCCGGCAGCGGATGCTGTACGGCCGCACCAGCGCCAACCGCCCCTCCCGTTTCCTGGAGGAGATTCCGGAGGACAACATGCGCTGGGAGGGTAAGCCCGAGCCGCGCTTTGGCGGAATGGAGGCGACCTTTGGCGGCGACCGCTGGGAGGGCGGCGCTTCCGGCGGATACGGCGCGCCTTCCACTGCACGGAGTGGCGTGTGGGTAAGGTCCCAGCGCACCCAAACACTCTCGCGGGGGAGCGGCGCTGCCCCTATGCTGCAGCTTAATCAGGGCGATATGGTTGAGCATACCGCCTTTGGAAAGGGCATGGTGCTGTCCGTCCGTCCCATGGGGGGAGATGCCTTGCTGGAGGTGGCCTTTGATCAGATGGGGACCAAGAAGCTGATGCTGAAATCCGCCGGGAACCACCTGAAAAAATTATGAAAGCAGGAGCCGTGAACACGTGTTCACGGCTCCTGCTGTTTCCCAACGCTTAAAATCCTGGATAATGACAGCAAAACCACACCCCGGATCAGAGCCGGATACCAGATGGAAAGAGCGCTCTTCCACTGGAAACCCCAGCCGACGCCGCCATCCGGAGTCTGAACGGCCCCGCTGCCGGCCCAAATGCCGGAGAGCAGCCCAACAGCCCACACAACAACACCCAGCCAACGGCACCAGAGTTCCCACGGAATCCTCTGATACCAGGGAACAGGGAATCCCAGCGGCTCCCCATAGATCAGGCGCTCAATGGGAACCGACAGCGCCAGGGCAAGCAGCTTCAGACTCTCAAGATCGGGCATGGTTTTCCCAACCTCCCAATTGGAGATCGTCTGCCGCGTCACGTAGAGTTGGGCCGCCAGCGCCTCCTGAGACAGGCCGGAACGCTTGCGTTCCGCGCAGATCCGCTGCCCTACCAGATTGGTATGTTTCCGGAACATGGATGCCCTCCTTTCCCACATCAGAGAATATCACGGGAAGATCTTTGCGGTCAAGCAAGGATTCCTTGCCGCGCTCAGGGCACAACCTCAATGCCTAAAATCCGGGCAACCACGGCAGCCTGACTTGCGTCGATCCTGGCGCCTTTGAGTTCGGAACAGGTCTCTGAGAGGGTAATGCGGTCCAGCGTACAGGTAGAGAGGTCGCATCCCCGGAGGCTCGTTCGGAAGAAATCAGCACCGGTAAAATCCACGTGCTGAAAGACGGTTTTCCCAATTCGGCTCTCCGCCAGGGTAGATTCCGTGAAGCTGCTGCTATCAAGCGTGCAGCGGTCCCATACCGTGCCGACATAATTTCCGTAGCGGAACCGCCCACCCTCCAAACGGCAGCTTTTAAAGCGCGCCTTCCGGAAGTCGGCGCCGTCCGCTTTACAGCCATCAAGGAGCACACGCTGCCAATAACTGCGGGACAGGCGGCAGCTTTCAAACTGACAGTTCTGAAAACAGGCGTCATAAAGGGACGCACCGGAGAAGTCACAGCCCAGGAACCGGCAGGCATGGAGATGGACATTTCTGCAGGTGAGCTCCGAAAAATCGGCTTGTTCCACCACTGTATGTTCCAGGGTCAGATCCTCCAGCCGGTCTCCGCTCTCCCGGGCGGCCTGAAGGACTTGATACAGCTCCGCGCTCATCTGCGCCGCTGCTCCGGCAGCCACAAAAGCTCCTCAAAGCTCCTGATATATACGTCGCAAAAGCTCCGCATCTCTTTTTCGTCCTGAGCGAAATAGTTGTCATACACGCCAACAACCCGCATTTTAGCGGCCCGAGCGCCCCAGCAGGCGGCGAGACTGTCGTCAAACACCGTGCAGTCCTCCGGACGGATGCCGCCGGCCTTGGCTGCAGTCAGCCAGATCTCCGGCGACTTTTTCTCAAGGCCCAGGTCATGGGCGAAGGTGATATTCTCAAAATACTTCTCCAGGCTCAGGGCCTTGAGCGCCGTGCGGCAATGTTCCGGTACGCTGGATGTCACCACGGCCAGCCGCCGACCCTCGGCTTTGCACTGCTTGAGATAGGCGCGGACGCCGGGTTTGATGCTGACGTGGGCGTAGAGGTCCTCTGCAAGCTCCATCCACTCCGCCATGATTTCCTCACAGCTCTCCGGGAGATTGCAGAACTCTTTGGTAAACTTGGCGGCCAGAGGAAAAATGGTATGGGCCACGCCCTCATAATAGGCATGGGTGTAAGGAAGTCCTCTCCTGGCCAAAAACTCCCGGTCCACGTTCTTCCAGATGCCGTTAGAGTCAATCAAAGTACCGTCTAAATCGAATAAAAACATACTTTACACCTCTTTTTCCAACCAGAACCTCCAGGGAAAGTCCCGGGCCTCCTCCGCGTAGTCCACGCCGATGCGGGGGCCGGAACAAAGCCGCTCCTTAGCTGGTATGGGAGCAGGCAGACCGATGTCCTCGGGACCGTTGCATACAAAAAGGGTATCACCAGTCAGGTCCAGGCCGTTTTCGTGTCTGGTCAGGGAAAAACCCTGGCAGACCTTTCCAGGACCGTTCAAAAAGTTTTTCAAACGATAGGCCGTAAGCGGCTTTTCCCCATACCGAAGCTGCTGCATCCACTCCGTCCCCGCGACAGGCTCCACAGAGCGCACCAGGACCGCCGCCGGCTCGCCCTCCGGCTCTGTCACAAAATTCAGGCAGTGGTACATACCGTAGATCAGATAGATATAGGCATGGCCTGGAGCGAGAAAAAGAGTTTCCGTCCGTGCAGTCCGCCGGTAATGGTAGGCGTGGCAGGCTTTGTCGCATCGGCCAATATAGGCCTCGGTCTCTGTGATGCGGCCGGCGAGAAACCTACCCTTCCATTGTCGGACGAGAACTTTGCCCAACAGGTTTTGGGCGGTCTCGACGGTATTGCCGCTGTAAAATTCCCGGGAAAGCCTTGCCATTTTATCACCTCAGTGCTACAATAAAAAACTGTTTTGACCGTCTGCTGACCAATGCAGCGGGGCGCATGAATTCTTGATTTCCCAGTATATCACGGAAGAGAGTGTGGAGCAAGTCCAATGAAAGCCAATCAAATTCGCCAAACGGTATTCCCTCTGCTGACAGCGTTCATCTGGGGCACCTCCTTTGTGGCCCAGAGCGTGAGCACAGATCATATCGGGCCCTTTACTTTCAACGCCGCGCGCTCTATCGTGGCATTTTTGTCTCTGTTGGCGCTGACGTTCCTTTTGCGCCAGATTCGGCAGCGGGATTTCCAAGGAGCTGTGGAAGTACCATCTGCGGCCAGACGGGAACTGCTCTTGGGAGGGATTTGCTGCGGTGCTGCGCTGACCATGGCCTCCTATTTCCAGCAAAAAGGGTTGGAGACGACAACCGCTGGGAAGTCGGGGTTTATCACGGCGCTCTATATTGTCATTGTACCCATTGCGGGGGTTTTTCTAAAAAAGAAGGCTCCACGGACTGTTTGGCTCAGCGTGGTGCTGGCGGTGGCGGGACTATACTGCCTTTGCATCACAGAGGGCTTCTCTATAAATGAGGGCGACTGTTATACGATGGTATGTGCCCTGTGTTTTTCCGCCCATATTCTGATCATTGACCACTTTACAAAAAAAGTAGATGGAGTCGAGCTCTCCTGCGTGCAGTTTTTGGTGGCAGCGGTTCTCTCCGCAGCCGGAATGCTTTTGACAGAATCCCCCTCCTGGGGGGCTCTGCGGATGTGCACGTGGCCGATTCTCTATGCGGGATTTTTCTCCAGCGGGGTGGGCTACACGCTTCAGATCCTGGCGCAGAAAGATTCCAATCCAACGGTTGTGTCGCTGCTGCTGAGCCTGGAATCCGTGTTTGCCACGGTGGCGGGGGTGATCCTCCTGCATGATCAAATGAGTGGACGGGAATATGTAGGATGTGTATTTATGCTGGCGGCGGTGGTTTTGGCCCAGTTACCGGACCGAAAGCGAGTTTTTTTATAAGTCTTGAAAGGCGGGGAGGAAGCTCTCCGCCTTCTTGCTGTGGATTGTCGGAAGAGTGCCGATTTAGGGTTGAACAACCCCAATAGTTTGTGGTATACTATCAAACTGTATGAGTATGTTGAGAGGTGGTACCATGCGCGTCGATGTGCTGGGCGTCGGATTTGATAATGTCACGATGGATGAGGCGGTGGGCCGGGCCGTGAAATTTCTGGATGGAGATCAGGCCCGCTATGTAGTCACCCCCAATCCAGAGATTGTAGAGGTGTGCCGCGAAAATCCGGCGGCCAGAGCTGCGGTCAATGGGGCAGCTCTGGTGCTTCCGGATGGCATCGGCGTCATCAAGGGCGCGGCCATGCTGGGAACCCCCTTGAAGGAAAGAACTCCCGGTATTGAATTTGCCGCCCGGCTGATGGAGCGTATGGCGGCAGAGGGGAAATCCCTTTTTTTACTGGGAGCGAAGCCGGGGGTGGCGGAGACGGCCGCGCAGCGACTGGCGGCTCAATATCCCGGGCTGCAGATTGCCGGCGTTCACGACGGTTACTTCCGAGAGAGTGATCCCGTAGCCGCTGAAATTGCCCGCAGTGGTGCTGATGTGGTGTTCGTGTGTCTGGGTGCACCCAAGCAGGAGCTTTGGATGGCGGAATATGGTCCGGCCACTGGAGCACGGCTGCTGTGCGGACTTGGCGGCAGTCTGGATGTATTTGCCGGGACTGTGGAGCGTGCGCCTGAATTCTGGCAGAAGCACGGCTTAGAGTGGTTTTACCGGCTCTGCAAGGAGCCGAGGCGTATTGGCCGTATGATGAAGCTGCCGCTGTTTTTGGTACATGTGAAGCAGGAAAAGAGGCGAAAATGAGCGGAAAATTGATTGTATTTGAGGGAACAGATGGCTCCGGTAAGGCGACGCAGACAAAGCTTCTGTGCCGCTATTTGGAGCAGCATGGTATCCCCTATCGCAAGGTGGATTTCCCGCGGTACGGACAGCCCTCTGCCGCCATGGTGCAGGAGTATCTGGCCGGAAATCTTGGCAAACACCCTGGCGACGTGAATGCCTATGCTGCATCGTTGTTTTATGCGGTAGACCGCTATGCATCCTATCGGCAAGACTGGGGAAAGTTTTACAAGAGCGGTGGACTGATTGTGGCGGACCGCTACACCACATCCAATGCGGTCCACCAGGCTGCAAAGCTCCCTGATGCGGAGAGAAAGCCTTATCTGGACTGGCTTTTTGACATAGAGTATCGGCTGCTGGGCCTGCCGAAGCCGGACCTAGTGGTTTACCTGGAGATGCCAACCTTGCTGACAGAACAGGTGCTGCGCAGGCGGGAGCAATCTACTGGCGCTCAAGCAGACATCCACGAACAGGATGAGGAGTATCTGGAGCACTGCCATACCAATGTGGAGGAGGTGGCGCGGCTGTGCAGCTGGTCTGTGATTCACTGTGCCTCTGGGGGAAAGCCCAGATCACCGGAGGATATTCATCGTCAGGTTTTGGAGCTGGCAATGAAAATTCTGTAGGCATGTCCCGGCGTGCTGCGGAAAGAGCGGGACGCAGAGCGTCCCGCCTCGCTAAGAGAACCCTTAGCAGCAAGTGTCATTGCAGCCGCAGTTGCAGTTATGGTTGCAGCCGCAATTACAGCCACAGCTGCCGTTGCTGAAGCCGTTGTTCCCGCAGCAGCAACAGATCAGGACGATGAGAAGGATGATCCACAGGCAGGAACAATCGTTGTTTCCGTTGTTAAACCACATCTTTGTCACCTCACTTTGAGACTTTGAGATATTCTATGCACCGTCGTTCCACGGAGAGCCTGGCCTTTTGAAAATACTCTGTGGGACAAGTAAAGATTGCGATGTACTCCGTTGGAACAGACGGAGAGGAACGGAGGATTCCATGGCTGATTACAAACGCGGGGATACCGCAAGCTGGGATAAGGAGCAGGTCCGCCAAAGTGAGCGGTCCCGTCAAAGCGCACAGCAAACCGGTCGGAAGCGGCGCAGACGCCGGCGGGTGAACCCACTGCTATATGCACTGTGTGTGGTGCTCTCCTCGGCGATTCTGGCCGGAGTTGGCTGGCTGCTGGCCTCGGACCTGTGCGCCTTTAACAAGGAGGCGATGACCACTACGGTGGAGATTACAGCAGATGACAGCATTGGTTCTGTGGCTGACAAGCTGCAAGAAGCCGGCTTAATTAAGTACAAGTGGTTTTTCCGCCTTTTTGCTGCGGTGGCAAATGCCGATGAAAAGATCGGCATGGGCACCTATGAGCTCAATACAGAGATGGACTATCGGGCGCTGATCATGGCCATGCAGAGCTCCTCCGGCAATATGAACAGCAACACGGTTACGGTGACAATTCCAGAGGGATACACAGTGATGCAGACCATTCAGCTGCTGGCGAAAAACGGTGTGGCCGCGGAGGAAGCCTTGTTGGAGGCCGCCAAGACCTATGATTTCAGCTACGATTTCATTGACAACACCTCAGAAGACCTCAGTCGACTGGAGGGCTATCTCTTCCCAGACACCTATGAGTTCTATACGAACATGTCCAAACCGGAAAATGCACTGGACAAGCTGCTCTCCAACTTCAACAGCAAGCTGGACGACGACCTGCTGGCGGAGGCGGAGACTCGTGGCTATGATCTGAAAGATATCGTCACCATCGCCTCCCTGATCGAAAAGGAGACCGATGGTACGGACCGAGAGCGGATTGCTTCTGTGATCTATAACCGTTTGGAGGGCCCCGGTGACAAGGCGGGCACCTATGGGATGCTGCAGATCGATGCATCGCTGCTCTATGGTTTAGAGGATCATGAGGGTACCATCACCAATGCGGACCTGCAGACCGACACCCCCTATAACCTCTATAAGTATGCGGGACTTCCTCCCACGCCGATTGCCAACCCAGGTCTTGCTTCCATCGAGGCAGCGCTGGAGCCGGAGAGCACGGACTACTACTATTACGCGCTGGGAACGGATGGGCTCCACCACTTCTTCACCAATTACAGCGACTTTACCAGCTTCCTCAACAGTGACCAATATGGCGGATAAACAGAGAAAACCAGAGCTGCTGGCGCCGGCGGGGGACATGGAACGGCTGAAGATGGCTGTTCTCTATGGCGCGGATGCGGTGTACCTGGCTGGGACGGACTTTGGCATGCGGGCTTTTGCCGGGAACTTCCCGGCAGAGCAACTGCAGCCAGCGGTGGACTTTGCCCACAGCCATGGTGTCCGAGTGCACTGTACCATCAATACGATGCCACGGAACGATGAGATCGCCCGGCTCCCGGAGCACCTGGAGCGGTTAAATGATGCAGGAGTGGACGCCTTGATTGTGGCGGATATGGGAGCCTTTACCCTGGCAGGGAAATACGCGCCCAGATGCCAGCGGCATATCTCCACCCAGGCCAGCATTTGCAATTATGAGACCGCACGGGCTTGGTATGAGTTGGGAGCCTCTCGGGTTATTTTGGCCCGAGAGTTAAGCCTGGAGGAAATCCGGGAAATTCGGGAGAAGGTACCTGAAGCATTGGAAATAGAAGCATTTATCCATGGTGCCATGTGCGTGAGCTACTCAGGACGGTGCTTGCTCTCCAACTATATGACAGGCCGGGATGCCAGCCGGGGGGCATGCGCCCAGCCTTGCCGCTACCGCTATGCGCTGATGGAAGAAAAGCGTCCCGGCGAATACTTTCCCATTGAGGAAGATGACCAGGGGGCCTATATCCTCAATTCTCGGGACATGTGCATGATAGATCACTTGGAGGATTTGGTACAGGCGGGACTGGACAGCCTGAAAATTGAAGGACGGGCCAAATCTGCCTATTATGCGGCCGTTGTTACTGCCTGTTACCGTCACTGTTTGGATGACGTTTTAGCAGGGCGGCCGGTAGATCCGGTCTGGCGGAAAGAAGTGGAGCATGTGAGCCACAGGCCTTACTCCACGGGGTTTTATTATGGCTATCCCGGTCAATATTACGAAAATTCTCGCTATCTTAGGGACTGGCAAGTGGTTGCGCTTGTCATAGAATGCGACGCGGAAGGGCAGGCAACCCTATCTCTGCGTAATAAATTCCATACTGGTGACACAGTGGAGTTGGTAGGACCTGGTGTGCGGCCTTTCTCCATCACGGTGCCGGTGATGGCGGATAGCGAAGGACAGCCTTTGGAAGAGCCCAGGACGCCGCAGATGATCTTCCATATGAAATTACCGCAGGCGGTGCCGCCCTATACACTTGTGCGCCATGCGGTAGAGTTATCGGCGAAATAAGAAAAAGGGGAAAGACATATGAATACAGATGTTGTGATCGTGGGAGCTGGCCCCGCCGGAATTTTTACCGCGTTGGAAATGCTCAAACAGGGAAGTAAACAAAAGATTATCATGGTGGAAAAGGGCCAGGCAATTGAAAATCGCCATTGTCCGAAGGACAAGACCCATAAATGTGTGAACTGCAAGCCTTACTGCCATATTACGACAGGCTTTTCTGGGGCCGGAGCTTTTTCGGACGGAAAGCTCTCCCTCAGCTATGAGGTGGGCGGCGACCTTCCTACACTGATTGGGGCGGAGCTGGCCCAAGAGACGATCCACTACGCGGATCAGATTTATCTGGAATTTGGTGCGGATACTCATATTGAGGGGTTGGAGCACGAAGAGGAGCGCAAGGAGATTCGCAAGCGGGCCATCCACGCCGGTTTGAAGCTGGTGGACTGTCCTATCCGCCACATGGGAACGGAGAAGGCTCAGGAGATTTATCTCGCGATTGAACGATTCTTGCAGGAGAACGGTGTGGAGATCTACTTTGGCTACGAATGCCAAAATTTGATCTTGGAAAATGAGACCTGTAAAGGTGTTTCCGTTACCAACGGAAAGACGGACTTGGAGATTTATGCCAAGCACACGGTGGTAGCCACGGGCCGCCGGGGCGCGGACTGGCTGGAGAAACTTTGCGCGGAGCATAACATCGCCCACGCTCCCGGCACGGTGGATATCGGCGTGCGGGTGGAGGTCCGCAACGAGGTGATGGAGACAGTGAACCGGGTGTTGTATGAGTCCAAGCTGGTAGGCTACCCCAAGCCCTTTAAGAATAAGGTCCGGACCTTCTGCCAGAACCCTGGCGGCTTTGTCAGCCAGGAGAACTACGATAACAACTTGGCAGTAGTGAACGGACACTCCTATAAGGATTTGAAGAGCGACAATACGAACCTCTCGATTCTCTGCTCTCATAATTTCTCGATCCCCTTTAACCAGCCCATCGCCTATGCCCAGAAGGTGGGTGAGCTGACTAATATGCTGGCCAACGGACAGATTCTGGTCCAGCGCTTTGGGGACATCTTGGACGGCAAGCGCACCTGGCAGAAGGAACTGGCTCAGTCCAACATCCGTCCCACGCTGCCAGACGCTGTGGCGGGCGATATTACCGCCGCCATGCCCTACCGGGCCATGACCAACATCATCGGCTTTATCCAGGCCATGGACTACGTGGTGCCGGGTTTTGCCGCCTATGAGACGCTGCTGTACTCCCCGGAGCTGAAGTTCTACTCCAACCGCGTCAAGATGGACACGGATTTCAATACGAGCCTGCAAGGGCTCCACTGTTTGGGAGACAGCTCTGGTTGGACCCGGGGACTGATGATGGCCTCCATCATGGGTGTACTGATGGGACGAAAAATTTCTGAGGAGGGCTGAGCGCTCCATCATTGCCACTAGTATGATGCATCCGCCGGTAATCCGGCGGATGTTTTTTGTCCACATGTCAGATTGGCAGAGATTCCTTCGTTTTATTAGCAGAACGGGCCCTTCAAAAGGAGATGATATTACGGAGCAGATTCTATATTCCCACCAGGAGGCCGAAGCGCTCGTGGAGCGGTGGTCAGACACGGTCCTGCGGATTGCATGGACCTGGACAGGCAGTATCCACGACGCACAGGATATCTGTCAAATAGTACTGTTGAAGCTGCTGACAAACCGACGGTGTTTTTCTGAAGAGCGGCTGGAACGAGCCTGGGTCATCCGGGTGGCGGTGAACTGCTGTAAGGACTGGAAAAAATCTGCTTGGTTTCGAAAGCGGGTATCTCTGGATGCCGCCGCAGATGCGGCAGTTTATCTGCCGGAGCCGGAGGACACTCCGGTTCTGCAGGCAGTTCAGTCTTTACCGGAGCGGTATCGGCAGGCAGTATACCTGCGCTATTACGAGGAGTATGAGCCCGCTGAGATCGCGGAGCTGATGGGATGCAAGGCTACTCAGGTCAGCACCTATCTCTACCGGGGCAAGGCAAAATTACGGACCATGCTGGGAGGCATTTATGGAGAAGAATGTTTATCAAAATGAGCTGAATCAGGTGCGTTATACGGCGGAGGGAAAGGCCGCCCTGAAAACGGCTCTCCTAACACAGTCGGCATTTCACTCCTCCAGACGGCGCTGCGGCTGGGGGCGGCGAAGCTTGGCTGGGGTTCTCGCGGCAGTGCTTTTGATCGGCACGGCGACCGCCGTCGCCGCGCCGCTTTGGGAGGCGTATTTTGGAAGCCTGAGTGCAAACGAACGGGATTTGATGGAAGAACTGAGTGGGGAGCTGCCGCCCCCTGTGACCTGTGGCGGAACCACAATGAAGCCTCTGGCTGCCTTTGGGGCGGATGGCGTATTTTATCTCATGCTGGAGATTCAGACTCCAGAGGGAACCATGCTCCCCCTGTTGGACGGCGAGGACGCATGTTATACGCTGATGGATGGAAAGAACCTGGAAAACCGGATTACCTTGGTGAATTCGAACGGTTTGGAGGAAGCCGAGTTCCTTGGATATATGATTGCTGACGACTACTTGGAGGATTTAGACCCAGACGATAACCGGATTCGCATGGTGGTGGAGATCCACGCCGATGGCACGCTGGTTGGAAAGACCCTGCGGATTCCAGGCCTCTGGGAGATAAATGGGGAAGAGACTGTTGCCATAGCGGAAGGGGAGTGGCTGTTCCCAATCACAGAGAGCATGAGCCAGGAACTGGTTTGGACTCTAGATGCAGCGGGCCTGACCACAGAGACCCCGTATGGTCCCATTGTCATGGACAGTCTGCGGATTTCGCCTGTGCGGGTGGAGTACACGTACCACTACGATGAAGCGGTAGCTGAGGCGGCAAAAGAAGCTGAGCGGGCCATACAAGAGGAAGACGCCGTGGTTGGCATGGTTGGAGAGGATGGGAGCACTACACCCATGGCTGTTTCTATCACGCCCTCTGCGAAGCTCTCTCTGGTGATGGAGGACGGAAGCCAGATGGAATTCAACGGCGGATTCAGCTCTTTGGGCAGCGGAAATCGCCATCAGGTGTCCACTACATTTGCACAGCCTGTTGCCTTGACAGAAGCTGACTATCTTTTATGGGGAGAAACACGGATTCCACTTACCTAAATAGAAAAGGAGCGGCCCAAGATAGCGGGCCGCTCCAAATTTTTTGACAAACTGGGAATCAAGTGGTATCATAAACAACCATGTGTTAAAAAATTTTCATCTGGGAGGAATCTATGAATTTTTTGAAGAAATATGCATGGGGAATTTTGCTCTGCCTGGTGATTGCCGTTCCCGCGTGGCTGCTGGGAAAGCGCTTTGAGGTGGTGGGCGGACCCGTATTCGCCATTCTGATCGGCATGGTGATTGCGCTGTTTTGGAAGGAGCAGGGTGGAGCCAAGCCCGGGATTACTTATACCTCCAAGAAAATTTTGCAGCTGGCGGTGGTACTGCTGGGCTTTGGCATGAACCTTGCCAGCGTCCTGCAGGTAGGAGGACAGTCCCTGCCCATCATCCTCTCCACCATTGCAACCTCGCTGATCGTCGCCTATGTCCTCTATCGGGCCATGAAGATGGACGCTCATATTTCCACGCTGATCGGTGTGGGGTCCTCTATCTGTGGCGGAAGCGCCATTGCCGCCACGGCCCCCGTGATTGCCGCGGACGACGAGGAGATTGCACAGGCAATCTCGGTGATCTTCCTCTTCAATGTGCTGGCCGCGCTGATCTTCCCAACGCTTGGCAGTGCGCTGGGACTGTCCAACGAGGGGTTCGGCCTCTTCGCAGGTACGGCAGTGAATGACACCTCCTCTGTCACAGCGGCGGCCGCCGCCTGGGATGGTATGCACCCGGGGGCCAACACACTGGACACCGCAGCCATTGTTAAGATGACCAGAACTCTTGCTATCATTCCTATCACACTGGTTCTGGCTCTCCGCCGGGCCGGGAAGAGCGATCGCAGCGGAGGAGCCCAGGTCAATCTCAAGAAGATCTTCCCGTGGTTTGTCCTGTTTTTCCTGCTGGCCTCCGTGGTGACAACTGTGGTGCCGATCCCTGCGGCAGTGGTGGCCTTCCTGAAAGACGCCAGTAAGTTTTTCATCGTCATGGCCATGGCGGCGATCGGGCTGAACACCGATCTCATCAAGCTGGTGAAGACAGGCGGCAAGCCGATTTTCATGGGGTTTTGCTGCTGGGTGGCGATTGCGGGCGTGAGCCTTGGCGTGCAGCATCTCCTGGGAATCTGGTAAAGGCGAGAGGGCTGCGGCACAAGGGATGCAACCGTCAGTTGACAAAGTTCCACCTGCCACGTTCTTGCCGGAACACGGCAGGTGGTCTATGATGGGGGCATCCAAAGGGAAGGTGAGTGTCACAAAGATGCAGTTTTCAGAAAAGTTATCCCAGCTTCGCCGGAAAGCGGGCCTGAGTCAGGAGCAGCTGGCAGATCGACTGGGTGTCACCCGGCAGTCCGTCAGCAAGTGGGAGAGCGGCACAGCGGTGCCGGAGCTCGGCAAGCTGATCGCTCTCTCGGAGCTGTTTGAGGTCAGTGTGGACTATCTGGTAAAGGACTGGGTGGAAGAGGAAGCCGGCGCCAACGCCGAACGCTTGGAGGAGACCGTTGCGGACCTGGCGCGGTATATGAAAGGATATACCTACGACAGTAAGACGCGCGTGTTCGGGATTCCGCTGGTGTCTATCCGTTTGACACGCCACGGGCTTTTTGGCAGGGAGAGTGTAGCAAAGGGAATTATCGCCATTGGCAATGCGGCGGTGGGGGTTGTAGCGCTGGGGGCCGCTTCCGTGGGAGCGTTCAGCTTGGGCGCGTTCTCTGTGGGGGTTCTTTCCATCGGCGCGCTGGCCGCGGGGGTTTGTTCCCTGGGGGCTCTTGCGGTAGGCGTGGCTGCCTTTGGCTCCGCCGCTGTGGGAGTTTACGCAGGAGGCGTTGCTGCAGTGGGCGACCAGATTGCAGTGGGCGTTGCAGCCATGGGGCAGACAGCGATTGGCCAGGAGGCTACGGGGCAGCACACGTTGTTATGGGGAAACGGTCTGGCTGCCGTTCAGGTGGAACAGTTTCTTAAAGAGCACCATCCAGACCTCTGGGAGCCGCTCCTGCGGTTATTCAGCTTTTTGGGCGCGCATATCCAATGATGAAAGCACCGGCTGGACTTTTTATCTAGCCGGTGCTTTTTTCAGCGCAGAACCGCGCCTAATTCCGATTGCAGCAGGGCTAAAATGTGATTGACGTCCTCGTTGGCTTCCTCGGCGGTGAGGTTGCGCTCGTCGGAGCGGAGTTCCAGATTGAAAGCGACGCTTTTCTTTTCCGCTGGAATCCCGACACCAGTGTAGATGTCAAAGAGGGTGACGGATTTCAAAAGCCCTCTGGCGCCGCGGCGGATGCAATCCTCAAGGTCAGCCACAGGAATGGACTGATCGCATACCACTGCGATATCCCGGGTCACAGCCGGGAATTTGGGCAGGGGCTGATAGACCGGTTTGCCGCCCGCATGCGCATACAGCGCGTCAAAGCTTAATTCTGCGGCGTAGAGCTCACAGTCTACGCCATAACTGACGGCGACCTGAGGATGAATCTGGCCCAGAACCCCCAGGAGAGCATTGCCGCACCAGACTTTGGCGCAGCGGCCGGGGTGATAGGAGGGGTTCTCCCGCTCCGCCGTATACCGGATGCCGGGAATGCGCAGGCCATCCAGGACTGCCTCCACCGCACCCTTCAGGGCGAAAAAGTCCACATCCGGGCCATAGGCACCAAGCGAGAGCACCTTTGGCTCGTCAGCGAGGCCGTCTGGCCTTGCGAAGTAGGTGCGGCCCAGCTCGTAGAGCTTGGCGGACTTGTTTCGGTAGTTGTAGTTCCGGGTCAGAATCTCCAGCATAGAGGGCAGCGTGGTCGTCCGCATGATGGAAGTGTCCTCTCCCAGGGGATTGAGAATCCGCAGAGAATTGCGCAGGGGAGAGTTCGCGGGCAGATGGATCTTGTCGTAATACGTGGGGCTGATGAAGGAATAGGTGATGATCTCGTTATAGCCCGCCGTGCGGCACAAAGCGCCGATGGTATTCTCCGCCTTCTGGACGGGGGAGAAGCCGCGGCGGGGATTCACGCCGGCGGAGAGGGTGCTTGGAATCCGGTTGTAGCCGTAGAAACGGGCCACCTCCTCCGCAATATCGGAGTAGTGCTCCACATCGGCACGCCAAGAGGGGACGTGTATCTCATCGCCGTCCAGCTCAAAGCCTAGGGACAGCAGAATGCGGCGCATCTCGGACTCGGAAATTTCCGTACCCAGCAGCCGGTTGACTTTGTCCGGCTCCAACTTTACAACCGTGGGAGCAGTATCTTGTGCGATCACATCCAGTACACCATCTACCACCTCACCGGCACCCAGCAATTCCACCAGTTCACAGGCCCGCTGCACGGCCTTCAGCGTATTCATGGGGTCTAAGCCCTTTTCATAACGGGCGGATGCCTCGGTGCGCATATTCAGGGCGGTGGCGGTGCGCCGGACGGAGGCGCCGTTGAAATTAGCAGATTCAAAGAGCACCATGGCGGTGTCTCCAATGATTTCACTGTTAGCGCCGCCCATCACGCCGGCAACACACACGGGCTTTGTTTCGTCGCAGATGCAGAGCATGCTGGTTGAGAGGGCGTGGTCCTTGCCGTCCAGAGTCTGGATGGACTCGCCCTCCCGGGCGGTGCGGACGACAATCTTGCCACCGTCCACGCAGGAGAAGTCAAAGGCGTGCATCGGCTGGCCGTATTCCAGCATGACGTAGTTGGTGATATCCACAATATTGTTGATGGGGCGGACGCCAGAGTTCCGCAGCCGTTCCCGCATCCAGGCGGGGGAGGGCTGGATTTTCACATTTTTGACCAGACGGGCGGTGTAGCGGGGGCACAGGTCTCCGTCCTCAATCTCGATGTCCAGATGGTCGGTGACAGCGCCGCCGCAGCCCTTGATCTCCGGGGTGTGAAGTTTCAGCTCCGCGCCGAAGGTGGCGCTGGCTTCCCGGGCAAGGCCGATGACGCTGAGGCAGTCAGGCCGGTTGGGGGTGATCTCGAACTCCACCACATGGTCATCCGCGCCGATCAGAGCGGCGATGTCGTCTCCCGGATGAACGCCTTCCTGGTTCAAAATCCAGATACCGTCCGGGATGCAGTGAGGGAATTCGGCAGGCTCTGCCCGGAGGTCGGCCAAGGTGCAGATGGTATCTTCCTTGGTGTTATAGGCCACCAAGTCCCCCATGTGGAGATTCTGACAGCGGGTGTCCGGCACGGCGGTTGCGTCGCCCAAGTCTACACAGGTGTGGAAGGAACCGTCGGAGAGCGGCATTACCTCCAGCATCCTGCCGCACACCACAGGCCCATAGATCTTATGTCCGGGCTGAATATCCGCCGGGATGGAGGGCTTTTCCGGGTCCAAAGGCTTGTAGTCATCCAGAATTGCTGCGGCGAGGATAGCGGCATCAGGGTAATCGTGTTCCACGGTAAGATTCAGCTCCTTGAGAGAACAGAGCATGCCGTTGGAGACAACACCCCGGAGCTTGCCCTTTTCAATCTTCATGCCGCCGGGGAGCAAAGAGTTGTGTTTGGCCACGGGGACCAAGTCCCCCTCGTGGATATTCCAGGCTCCGGTGACAATCTGAACAGGCTCCGCTTCCCCCACGTCGATCTGACAGACCCACATGTGGTCGGAGTCGGGGTGGCGCTCCAGCTTGATGATGCGTCCCGCCACCACATTTTTCAAGGAAGCGTTCAATACCTCTGTGTTCTCCACCTTGGAGCCGGAGAGCGTCATCGCCTCAGAAAACTCCTTGTCGTCTGCTTCCACTTGGACGAACTCATTTAACCATTTACGGGACAATAACATTGTTTTTACTCTCCTTTCTCAGAACTGGCTCAGGAACCGCATGTCGTTTTCAAAGATCAGCCGCAGGTCGCTGATCTTGAACTGCCCCATAGCCAGCCGCTCCAGGCCCATGCCGAAAGCAAAGCCAGAGTATTCATCCGGGTCAACGCCACAGCCGGAGAGAACCTTGGGATGAACCATCCCAGCACCGAGGACCTCGATCCAGCCCTCTCCCTTGCAGGTGGGGCAGCCTTTGCCGCCACATTTGTGGCACTGGATGTCCACCTCGCAGCTGGGCTCGGTGAAGGGGAAGTGGTGGGGACGGAACCGGGTCTTAGTCTCAGGACCGTAGATTTCCCGGATAACGGCGTTCAAGGTACCCTTTAAATCTGCCATGGTGATGCCCCTGTCTACTACCAGGCCTTCGATCTGGTGGAACATGGGGGAGTGGGTGGCGTCCACCTCGTCCTTGCGGTATACCCGACCAGGAGAGATCATCCGGATAGGGACGCCATAGGTCTCCATGGCCCGAATCTGCATGGGGGAGGTCTGAGTCCGGAGCAGAGTTTTAGAGTCCGGGTCCAGATAGAACGTGTCGGACCACTCCCGGGCCGGGTGGTCGTCGGGGGTATTGAGCTTGGTGAAGTTGTAGTCGGCCTCCTCCACCTCGGGACCATCCATGATCTCAAAGCCCATGTTGATAAAAATTTCTTTGATCTCGTCCAGCACGCTGTACATAGGGTGCTTGTGGCCGATTTCAATTTTCCGGCCGGGGATAGTGACATCCACTGTCTCCAGCTTGAGCTGGGCCTCCATGGCCTTTTGGGAGAGAATGGAGGCCTGAGACTCCATGGCCTTTTCCACGTTGGCGCGGACCTCGTTGGCCATCTGCCCCATCACGGGGCGCAGCTCGGCAGAGAGAGTACCCATCTGTTTGAGAACAGCGGTCAGCTCTCCCTTTTTGCCCAGGTATTTGACCCGCAGAGACTCCAGCTCGGCGGCCTCCCGAGTAGCGGCGATGGCTTCCAGCGCATGCTTGCGAATGGCTTCCAGTTGTTCCTTCATATCAAAAGCTCCTTTACTTGGATGTGGATCAACAAGCTGTACAGAGGCAAAACAAAAAGCCCTCCGTCCCCCTATCTTGGGACGAAAGGCTTTGCTTCCGCGGTACCACCCAAATTCACGGAATCTCCCGTGCACTTGTAGCCCCGGTAACGGAGGGCCACCGGCCGTGTCTCCACGGCGGCTCCCGGGCGAACCAAACCAGGCGTCCACAGTCTGGCTTGCAGCCGGTGACCAGACCTCTCTTGGCGGCGTTTCATGGTTATTTTCCCGTTCATAGCTTGTGTCAAGTATCTTTTATAGCACAGAAACCGAGGAAATGCAAGAGGAAAATCCCAAATCATCCGTTGGAGAGACGCTGGTGCGGTTCTCCGGTACAGGATTGCGATGTAAAAGAATTTGTCAGAGGGCGTCACTGTATGGTATTATATGATTCTAATGAGAAATCTGGAGGAAACCATATGAAATGTACAAGAATAGATCTGGATAGCTGGGACCGGGGAAAGCTCTTTCAATTCTATATTAACAACATGCGCATCGTCATGAGCCTGACCGTGGAGATTTCTGTAACGCCGCTGGACGCATATATCAAAGACCACCATCTGAAATTTTATCCCTCCATGCTGTGGGTGGTATCCAGGGTGATCAACGCCCATGATGAATTCAAGTACAGCTGGGATGAGAAAGGACATCTTATCAAGTGGGACTCTGTGTCCCCCTCCTATGCCGACTTCCATCAGGAGGATCAAAATTTTACCAAGCTGGTCACGGAATACTCGGACGATCTCTTTGAATTTCATGCCAGGTTCCTGGCTGACAGGGAGCGGTATAAAAACGCGCGCGCTGTGATGGAGCGCCAGCCGCCTAATTTTTTTGACGCGTCCTGTCTGCCATGGGTGAGATACCAGCATTTTGATGTGCACGTTTTTGACGAAGGAAAGTTTCTGGCACCTGTTGTAACGTGGGGGAAGTATGAAAGGGAGCATGGGGAGCTGATGATGCCGCTCACGATGAACATCCATCACGCCGTTGCAGACGGCTTCCACCTATCTAGATTTTTTAATGAGGTGCAGGAGGTTATCAACTCGCTGTCATAAGTTTATCAGCCTGCTTGCAAACATGGAATATGGATGCATCCCCATTCCGCTTTTGCTGGAATGGGGATGCTGTTATTCCTCCCCCTTATAGGGGTCCAGAATGACATGGACCACGCCGCAGAGAAGGCCGCCCACGGGAAACACCCACCAGGCGCTGCCCCACAGTTCCTTGGTGAGACCCAGCCCCACATAGACGGCGGTTGCCAGCAGCATGACGACGCCGCAGGCGGCGCCGATCAGATTCAGGCGCCGTCTGGCCTCCGGCGTGGGATTGTTGTCGCGGTTATACTTCCATATTTTGTATTTGTCATCCTGCATCCCGCCGTAAACCAGGGCTGTCACAGCCCCTGCCACGATCAGCATGAAACAGCCCACCACCAGAGTTTCGTATGGCTCCCGTTCCGGCAGATAGGTACAGGAGAGGATCAGCAGTACCGCACCAAAGAGAATGGCTCCGACGCCGCCGGCGATGTACCAGACGAATTTCTGGTGAAAAACCTCTTTTTCCTCCTGGGTATAGAAATCCGCGATCACCGGATGCCGTTTGCAAAAGTTCTGCTGCTGCATCCCAGAAGCTACAATGACCACCACGCATATGGACACCACAAAAAGAAAGAGCGCGCCGGACAACCCATCAGGAAAGCCACCCCAGGCCTGAAGCAGCAACATCCCGCCAACACCGGCGAGAATGCCGCCGACGGCAAAGGATATTCGTCTGGAAAAGCGATTCATAAAAGCGTCATATTGTGCAGTATCTGCCACTTGACTTTCCTCCACGCTGCCACGCAGCAGGACATCCAGATTTACATCATATAGGTTGCAAATGTGCAGCAGCGTCTCCATCTCAGGGAAGCTCTGCCCACCCTCCCATTTGCTGACGGACTGCCGGGAGACCTCAAGCTGCTCTGCCAGCTGCTCCTGGGTCAGCCCCGCCCGAGCGCGGATAAACTGCAGATTTTCAGGAAATGCCATGAGAAAACCTCCTGTGTATTGATGGAATGATTGTAGGAAAGCAAGGGCCGCAATGCCAGCGATTTCAGGTTGCGTTTCACGCGCGATATGTACAGTTGCGGTTGCATCCTTGATTTTATCAGAGTTTTCGGTTTCGGAAAAGAAAAATCATTGCAAAAGTAAGCCGTCGTTTTTATAATGGAGAAAAAGACGGGAGGCGGCGATTATGAAACTGGCCACAGCGGTACAGATGCGGGAATTGGACCGTCTGGCGACAGAGGAGGATGGAATTCCCTCCATAGATTTGATGGAGCAGGCAGCGGATGGGATTGTCCAGACTGCTCTGGAACTGTTGCCGAGGCGGCCCGGAAAGTGCCGGGCGGCAGTGCTGTGCGGCGCGGGAAATAACGGCGGAGACGGTATTTCGGCTGCAAGAAAGCTGTTCCTCAAGGGGGTCCATGTGAGGGCCTTTCTGGTAGGCAGCTACGAGAAGCTGACACAGGATGCCTTGGAGGAGACACGCCGCCTCAGCGAGTGCGGCTTGGAGCTGGAACACTTTGAGCCGGAAAACGAAGAACAGCGCGCCTGGTGTGGGAAGAGCCATGTGCTGATCGACGCGATTTTCGGTGTGGGCCTTTCCCGGGAAATCTCACCGGAATCCGATTTTGCCGCGGCAATCCATTTGATCAATCACTGCCAGGGCACTGTGATCTCCGCTGATATTTCAAGCGGTGTGGAGGCAGACACGGGACGGATTCTTGGCTGTGCAGTCAAGGCTGACAGGACGGTTACCTTTACACTGGCAAAACCCGGGCACGCTGTAGGAGATGGGGCTTTATACGCGGGGGATGTGACCGTCTGGACAATCGGGATTCCGGAGAAGCGGGTGAAGGCTCTTACCAGCCGGGTCCAGACAGTTCATGAGACTTATGCGCGGGAGGCGCTGCCGCGTCGGAAAGAGGACGGCCATAAGGGAACCTTCGGAAAGGTTTTAGTGATTGGCGGCGCGGTTGGCTACAGTGGCGCGCCCTATCTGGCGGCCAGCGGCGCGGTACATTCCGGCTGCGGGCTGGTCTTTCTGGGGGTGCCGGAGAGCCTTTGGGCCGTGGAGGCTATGAAGTGTATATCTGCCATGCCGTTTCCGTTAGCGGAAAAAGAGGGGGGATTGAGCTGCAAAGCTCTTCCTGATTTGCGGGAAAAGCTGGCGGAGTGCGACGTGTTGGCGCTGGGGCCGGGCCTTGGACATGGCGAGTCGGCGGTACGCCTGGTTCATACTCTGCTGGATGAGACCTCAAAGCCCATCGTGCTGGACGCCGACGGCATAAACGCCCTGGAAGGGCATATAGATAGTCTGGACGGGCGGAGAGGCCGCGTTACCATCCTGACGCCTCACGATGGAGAATTCCTGCGGATTGGCGGGGAGCTGTCCCATGGGGACCGCGTGCGAGCAGCCAGAGAGTTTGCTATAAGACATGGCTGTATTTTGGTGCTCAAGGGCCATCGGACTCTGACGGCCACACCGGAGGGGAACGTTCTGGTCAACACGACGGGGAACTCCGGACTTGCTAAGGGTGGCAGCGGCGATGTGCTGACGGGCCTGATTGCGTCTTTGCTGGCCCAAGGGACTACGGCAGTACAGGCTGCAGCGCTTGGCGTCTGGCTCCATGGGCGCGCGGGGGATCTGGCTGCGTCGCGCCTCACAGCCTACGCCATGACACCGAAGGACGTCATCTCAGCCCTGCCGGAGGCATTGATTGAAATAGGAGGAGCATGCGGTGCGCAGATGGGTATGCGTACCAATGATAACCCTGTGTCTGCTGCTGACAGCCTGCGGCAGAACAGGCGAAGATGAGGCAGCTTCCCTGCGGGAGCACTATCATGACATGGCTGGCTGTTCCATGGAGGCCTTGGTGACATGCGACCAGGAGGGACTGGAGTGGGAGGCCAGGCTGAAATGTGAATATGTTCCCGGAGGAGAGATCACAGTGGAGGTTCTGGAGCCAGAGACCATTGCCGGTGTGCGGGCGGTTCTCAACGACACAGACTGGAGTCTGGAATTTGAGGACGCGAGCTTGAACGTTGGCTTTCTCAGCGAGGAGGCGGTGAGTCCTGCGACTTGCCTGCCAAGGCTTATGAGCGCTTTACGGGACGGTTGGCTGCTGGAGGAAAACGAGGAGACCTGGAATGAGGTGCCCTGTATGCGGCTTTGTGTGGATCAGAGTGGTACTCAGAGCGGAAAGATCATCTCCACCATCTGGCTGCGGCAGGACGACGGGAAGCCGCTGCGGGGTGAGATTGCCGTGGATGGCGAAATTATTTTAACCGCGGAGTTTACGAGCTTTTCTTTTTATGATACACTGGAAGAATCATAATCTACAAAGGAGATCCTTTCATGGACGATACCATTTTACGGCGGACCTGGGCGGAGATTGATCTGGACGCTCTGGCCCACAATTATCATCAGGCTAGAGAGAAGATCGGCCCAGCCGTGAAGTATTTGGGAGTTGTCAAGGCGGATGCCTATGGCCATGGTGCGGTTCAGATATCCCGCAAGCTGGAGGCGCTGGGGGCGGATTATCTGGCAGTGTCCAGTCTGGACGAGGCGCGGGAGCTGCGTCACGCCGGTATCTGCGCACCGCTTTTGGTGCTGGGGCACACTCCGCCGGAGCTGACGCCTCAGCTGATCCAATATCACATTACACAGACTGTTTCAGCCCAGGCCAAAGCCGAGGCATATGACGATGCTGCAGCGAAGTGCGGCGGCAGATTGAAGGTCCATATCAAGGTGGACACCGGCATGTCCCGGCTTGGCTTTTTGGTGCGGGGGGAGCACTTTGACGGGGGTGTGGAGGCAATTGCTGCCTCCTGTGCGCTGGGGCACTTGGAGCCGGAGGGAATCTTCACTCATTTTTCCGTTGCAGACGAGGATGATGCCGCCAGCGAGGACTACACACAGGAACAGTTTGGACTCTTTATGAGAGTTCTGGAAGCGCTGGCCCGGAGAGGGCGAACCTTCGAGATTCGCCACTGCACCAATAGCGGTGCGCTGGCAAGATATCCGGAGATGTACCTGGATATGGTCCGCCCTGGCATTGCACTGTACGGTGCGGGAGCTGACCGGGACCGGCTGGGGCTGCGGCCTGTGATGACCCTGAAATCCTGCATCTCCACCATCAAGATCTTTGACCCGGAGACGGACATTAGCTATGGAAGGACCTTCCGTACCGCCCATAAGACCAGAGTGGGCGTTTTGCCTATCGGCTATGCCGACGGGTTGTTCCGAGGCCTTTCCGGATGTATGGCAGTGCAGACAGATCAAGGACCAGCTCCCATCCTGGGCCGCATCTGCATGGATATGACCATGGTGGACCTGACAGAGCTGCCAGATGTCCATGTGGGAGACACCGTGGAACTTTTCGGCGTCCGGCAGCGGGCCGATGTGCTGGCGGATATCCTGGGGACGATTCCATACGAACTGACCTGCGCGGTAAGCAAGCGAGTGCCGCGGCTGTACATGGAGAACGGCGCCGTGGTGGAGCGCAGCCTGCGGCTGCTGCTGTGACAGGAAACATACAGCGGGAAGGGGAGCCTGCCCGGAAAGCTGTCGAAGCATGAGGGACACACACTTCGTCCTCCGCATAAAATAGAGCGGGGCAAGGACGCCGGAGTTTTGGCGTATAAATTCCGGAGCTGCGTGGGAGAATGAGAGTGGCCTCACCGAGAGATCCCTCGGTGGCGGGTACTTCTTTCGGCGGAGTGTGAACTTTGTGGATACGAGTGTCAAGCGCGGCGATATTTACTATGCCGATCTCTCCCCGGTGGTGGGCAGCGAACAGGGCGGCGTCCGGCCGGTTCTGATTATCCAGAACGACACCGGGAACCGTTACAGCCCCACCGTGATTGCGGCGGCCATCACCTCTCAGACGGGCAAAGCCCGGCTGCCGACACATATCGACCTTCCTGTGGATCAAAGCTGCGGCTTAAGCAGGGATTCCATTGTTCTGTTGGAACAAGTGCGAACCCTGGACAAAAAGCGCCTGCGGGAACGGTTGGGTCATGTGGAGGAACATGTGATGACTAAAGTTGACACGGCCATCGCGGTCAGTTTTGGCTTACCACACGATCAGTTGGTTTAACGACCAGTCCTTCCGGAGGGAGTTTACTCTCCGGAAGGACTTGGGTACAAAGGATAGAGAGGTACATATATGAAAAAGAACAGATGGTTTTTACGAGCGGTGGTGCTGGTAGTCCTGAGCGTGATGCTGAACGCCACGGTGACGGTAGCAGGTGCTGTTGCCGGCGGCAGCGATGATCCTCTGGTGACGCTCAGTTATCTAAATGATACCTTCCTGGGAGAAATCCTGAACAAGGTTGATGAGAAAATTGCCGCAAGGAACAGTCAGATTGTCCAGCAGCTTGGTGGGACAATGGGGAGTTCTACGTCCAGTACGTTTACTGTAGTGACTCTTACCAGCGGACAAGTCCTGACGGGAGAAATTGGCTGCGAGGTCATGCTTCGGGTTGGCGCTGCCGTTTGCGTTGCATCCTCCAGCCCGGGACTGATTGACGAGACCACGGCCGGAACACTGAACAATGGCGGTGCGCTGGCCCAAAACCATTTGTACATGATGACGATTGAGGGCCGCGGGGTGAAGGCTACTGCTGCTACCACCAAGCTTTTAGTGCGGGGGAGCTATTCCATCGCCTGACATATGAAAAACCGTCTGTGCATAGAATGGCACAGACGGTTTTTTAGGAGGTGGCAGAGGCATGGACAAGTTTCCGCTGATATGGGCCGGGAATCCGGTTGGAGAATTAACGGTGGAGAGAGAGGCTCTGTACACCTGGTTTACGGCCAGATGCCATCTCCCCGAGGAGGGACTCTGGTGTGCCTGGGTCGTGGGGGCTGAAGGAGAACTTCGGCTGGGGATTCTAGAGCCGAATGGAGAAGAGGCGTCTATCCGGCGCCGGTTTTCCGACCATATGACCGGGCCTATAGGCCGTCTCATCCGGGGAGAAGCCCGTCCCGCTATGGAAGAGGGCAGCAGCTGGGAGGCCGCTGAGTTTCCGGAGCGACTGTTCCGCACACCCTGGCTTCGCCGTCAGCTTCAGGGTGTGAAGGGAGCCATGACCAGACGGGAGGCAGAGACACAGCACCTGGCTGTTCCATATGACCCGCACAAGCCGTTTCCGCTCGCACCCATGTTCTGCCTGGCCAGCGTCAGAAAGCTGGGGGATCGTCCGTATGTGATTTATACGTTTAACAAGAAAGAGTGGCCTGTCCTGCGGCCAGAAAAAAATTGAAAAATTGAAAAATAGAGATACCATATTTTGTGGTGCTGTGGTATAATTGTCCCAAAGGAGACATCGCACTGAATCATTTGGGAATGGGAGGGTCACATGATGAAATGTCCCTTTTGCAGTTATAACGAGAGCAAAGTGATTGATTCCCGTCCGGCAGACGAGGGTACCAGCATCCGGCGGCGGCGGGAATGCCTGTCCTGCGGCAAACGCTTCACCACGTATGAGACAGTGGAAAGTCTACCTATGGTGGTGGTGAAAAAGGACGGGAGCCGACAGAGCTTTGACAAGAGAAAGGTTCTGGGGGGTATGATCCGTGCCTGTGAAAAGCGGCCAGTCCCTTTTGCGGAGCTGGAAAAGATTGCGGATGAGATTGAGCAGGACCTTCAAAACTCCATGGATCGGGAAATCAGCACAGAAATCATTGGGGAGCGAGTGATGGAGAAACTGCGGATGGTAGACCAGGTGGCCTATGTCCGCTTTGCCTCTGTATACCGGCAATTCAAGGATATTGATACCTTTATGGCTGAGTTAAATAAGCTTCTTTCTGAGAAGTAATTTTCCTTTACAGAATGTTTTTGATGCTGCACTGCTCCATTTCAGACAGCAGGCGCAGCTGATCAGAGAGGTCCGCGATCTCTGCTCGGAATTCGCTGGGTTCTTCCGCAGCGGCAAAGGCCATTGCCCGACGGTACATGGCTTCCGCATCATCAACAGCGTCGTGCTCCATGACGATGTGGAGATAGGTTTGACAGGTGGACCAATCGGTATAGCTCTTGGCAAGGGCGGTCTCTGCCTCCAGCCAATCTCCGGCATCCGCCATCACGCCCGCGCGGTGAATTTGGTCGCGCCACCGGCTTGTTCGAGACTCCATGGCGGCGCCATTCCATAGGGAGAGCACCAAGATTGCTGTCAGTATCGCAATGGGAACCAGCAGAGCTTTCTTCATGGGTTGTCCTCCTTTTGAACACAGACAATTTGGCCCTGTTCATCTAAGGTCAGTAAAAATACATCCTCTGGTTTGGATAGGTGGTGTTCTTTCAGGATCGTTTGCAGCCACTGTGTATTTTTGCCACAGGCAGTGAGATTCTTTTGCAGAACGCGCCCATCGTTGATGAGGACCACAGGCAATGTCACATCATCCTCAATATCCAGTCCCATCTGTGCGGCGGTGGGAGGCTGGTTGCGGGTCCAGGGCAGGACGGAAAGCTGACCCGAATTTTCCAAAATGGCGTATTTGACCTCAGAGACGCTGGAGATTCCCTGACCGCGCAGTTCTTCTAAAAGCTCATCCAGGGTATAGCGATTTTTCTGCATAGTTTTCTGCTGCAGCTCCCCGTGGCGGATTAAAACTGCCGGCGTGCCGCATGTCAGTTCGCGAAAGCGGAGATTATACAAAGAGAGCTGGCTGAGCAGCATGGACAGTGCCAGCAATGTTAAAATGGGAATTACACCGGCCAGCAAGGGAATCCCAAAATCCTGCATGGGAACGGTGGCCAGATCTGAGATCATCATAGTTAGAACCAGTTCGCTGGGTTCCAGCTCGCCAATTTGGCGCTTGCCCATCAGCCGCAGACCCAGCATGATTAGAAAATACAGGATGAGAGTACGCGTGAAAGCAGTCATCATAAAGAAATTCCCCCAGTTGGGATAGCGTCTGCTTTTCCTGCGGAAATATGTACGGATGAGACTCCCAATGGAGTTTTATCATAAATGAAAATCGCAGAGGTGAAAGGAGATTATAGGCATCGCCTATCATAAGCGCCAGTGCCTGCTGGAAAGAACGCGGCAGGACGACGAGGAGAAGAGAGGATCGAACGTTTCGGCGGATGCTCTTCCATGTCTGCAGACATGTGACACAGCTGACAAATATGCGGGCGACTGCAAAACAGAGGGGCTGTGACTGCAGTAAAAGCGACAAATGACTGCGCATTTGTCCTTTTGATATCAAAAATCAGGAGGATCTTTCATATTTATGTGCGGAATTATTGGATTTGCCGGCCGCGACCAGGCGGCCCCCATTCTTTTGGACGGCCTGGAGCGCATGGAGTATCGGGGTTATGACTCCGCCGGTATTGCAGTGCGCTCTGAAACGCGTGGCTTACAAGTCAGAAAAGCCAAGGGACGATTAAAGGTTCTTGCGGAGCTGACCCATGGCGGCAAAGATTTAGAGGGGACCCTTGGAATCGGACACACCCGCTGGGCGACCCATGGAGAGCCTAACGATATCAATGCGCATCCCCATGTCAGTGAAAACGGCCAGATTGCATTGGTTCATAACGGCATTATTGAAAATTACCTGGAAATCAAGGAGCACTTGCTTCGCCAGGGGGTCACATTTGTATCCGATACCGATTCGGAGGTGGTGGCCCAGCTGTTGGAATTCCACTATCACGAGTGCGGGAATATGCTGGAAGCGGTCGGGCGTGTCCTGCGGCGTATTGAGGGCTCTTACGCACTGGGAATCATTTGTTCCGATTATCCAAATGCCCTGATTGCAGCCAGAAAGGACAGCCCTTTGATTCTGGGGTTTGGGGAGAATGGAAATTATATTGCGTCGGACGTGACCGCCATCATCAAACACACCCGGGACGTCGTCTATATGGACGACGGGGAGATTGCGGTTGTGACGCCGCAGGCCATTGATGTCTTTGATGATGAGATGTCTCCTGTCGAGAAAAAACACAGCCAGGTGGACTGGGACATTTCCGCCGCGGAAAAGGGCGGCCATGCCCACTTCATGTTCAAGGAGATCTTGGAACAGCCGGAGGCGATCCGCAAAACGGTTTCCCCACGAATTCGGGATGGACGCGTGGTGCTGGATGATCTCTGCCTGACAGAGGCGGAGGCCCGCCGCTTTTCTCGCATTTTTGTGATTGCCTGTGGTTCCTCGTACCATGTTGGGATTGTGAGTAAGTATAATTGGGAACGACTTTTGCGGCGGCCAGTAGAAGTGTGCCTTGCCTCGGAGTTCCGTTATAGTGATCCCCTGGTAGATGAGAATACACTGGTGATCGTGATCAGTCAGTCCGGCGAAACCTTAGATACCATGGCTGCCATGCGGGAGGCAAAGCGCCGGGGGGGGCGCACGTTGGCCATCGTCAATGTGGTGGGGAGCTCCATCGCTAGAGAGGCTGATGACGTTCTCTACACTTGGGCAGGGCCGGAGATCGCCGTGGCCACCACCAAGGCCTACTCCACGCAGCTGGTGCTCATGGACTTGATCGGACTGTATCTAGCGGACCTGTTAGGGACGGTGGAGCCTGCAGAATACCATGCGATTCTGGAGGAGATGGAAGCTCTGCCGGAGAAGATGACAGAGGTTCTGACCCATGTGGAGGATTTGCAGTACTTGGCCTCCCGCTATTTTAACCACAATTCCATTTTCTTCATCGGCCGAAACCTGGATTACGCACTGGGGCTGGAGGGATCTTTAAAGCTCAAGGAGATCAGTTATATCCATTCCGAGGCCTATGCCTCCGGTGAACTGAAGCATGGCACCATTTCCTTGATTGAGCAGGGGACGCTGGTGGTGGCCCTCGGCTTGTACGGAGCTCTGTTCGATAAGGCCATGAGCAATGTAGTGGAAGTCAAGGCGCGGGGCGCGGAGGTACTGGCCGTCACCACGGAGCGTTTCCGGGAACGAATGGAAAAGACTGCGGATTCCACCGTGGCAGTACCCGATACACATCCAGTACTCCAACCGTCGCTGGGTGTGATACCGCTGCAGCTGTTTGCCTACTATATGGCGCTGCAGAGGGGCTGCGATATTGATAAGCCGCGCAACCTTGCAAAATCTGTAACAGTGGAGTAGAAGAGACGCCCACCCTGGATATCCCGGGGTGGGCATCTCCATCTCTACAAGAAGAAAAGCGTCGGAAATTGATGCCAGACTATTGACCAGCCTAAGATTCTCCGCTATAATAACATTCACCAATTAACATAACACCGTCGCCCGGGCGCGGCGCTTTTTTTGCTGAAAACTTCGACAAAGATCGACAAGGAGAGATTGCTATGAAGCGGAATCGACTGCTGGGATGGCTGACAGCCGGAGCATTGAGCGTCGGACTGATATGGACTCCGGCCGCAGCCTTTACGGACACAGCTGGGCACTGGGCAGAGCCAGCCATCAATAAGTGGAGCCAGGAGTACGGCATCATCCAGGGATATGAGGACGGGACGTTCCGACCAGACAACTCCATCACCCGCGGTGCCTTTGCCGGCATCCTGGACCGCTTTATGCAGTTCCAGAGCGTGTCTCCGGCGGGGACCTTTTCTGACCTTACAGGCAGCTATTGGGAGGAACAGATTCTCAAACTCAACGCCGCTGGCGTGTATCTGGGAAACAATGGAAAAGCATTGGCCTCGGACAGCATCACCCGTCAGCAGGCCGTGGCCATGATCGCACGTGCATTTGATATTACCACATCCACAACTGCGCTGCCCTATACAGATGCAGACCAAATTTCTGAATATGCAATTCCAGCAGTGGCTGAGATGACAGCGCGGGGCTGGCTGAACGACTCAACGGATGGCCGCTTTCGTCCGACAGATCCCATTACCCGGGCGGAGATCGTCCATATTTTCGGAAATATGATTCAAACATTGATACAAACACCCGGTACTTACTCGCAGGATGTGAACGGCACCCTGATGATCAGCAGTGCTGAGGGTGCCACGTTAGATCATATGACGATTTCCGGTGATCTGATTTTAGCGCCCGGGGTGGTTGGCATCGTAACGCTGAACAATGTGACGATTGGCGGGACACTGCGAAACTTCAGCCAGGTAGAGCCGACCATTACAGACACTACGCCCACAGAGAAGCCAACGGACCCTTCCCCCAATGAGCCGAACACAGGCGGAATGTTGCCCAGCGAGGTCTATACCCCGGGGACTACCACTGGACAGACGCTTTCATATGGCGGCCAACAGATCCCAATTTATGAGGGCAGAGAAAAGAGCCGCCTTTATGACGGAGACTTCTATTGGAATGAGGACCGGCTTGCGTATATCGGCAGCGATTTTGATACGCGGTTTGGCATCGACGTGTCCGCATATCAGAACCGGGCCAGTGAAAATCAGACCATTGACTGGGAAGCTGTCAAGGCGGATGGCGTGGATTTTGCCATGGTGCGGATTGGACTGAGGGGCTACTCTACCGGCGGTATCAGTGCCGATGCGTTTTATGCCCAGAACATTGAGGGGGCTATGGCTGCCGGCATTGAGACTGGCGTTTATTTCTTCGCACAGGCCATCACTGTGGAGGAGGCAATTGAGGAGGCCGATTTTGTCATTAACCTCTTAAGGGACCATGAGATCAATGGACCTGTGGCTTATGACTGGGAGATGCATGATTCTACCTACCGGGTCTATGGCACTACGCCAGAGATGGCTACCGCCTGCGCGATTGCTTTTTGCCAGCGCATTGCAGAGGCGGGCTACACACCGATGATCTACGCGGGACAGTATGTCAGCTATATCAAATATGATCAGGGAGCCATTGCACCGTACCTCTGCTGGTATCCGGAGTATAAGACCACGTCTTCAGAGAAGCTCTATCCCAGCTTCTACTATCAGATGGATTACTGGCAGTTCTCCAGCAGCTGCACGGTTGACGGCATTGGCGGCAGGGTAGATGGTAATATTCAATTCATCCCCCGATAAACCGCGCCGCTGGTAAAACTCCGCATAGCCAATGTACATGCAAAGAAACAGTGGGGGCGAACATTCAGGCTCGTCCCCACTGCTTTTCAAAGAGAATCTTATTTGCGATTTTCCTTCTGATTGCGCTGCTCGTTCTTGTTTTCGCGCTGATTCTGGTTTTCCTTCTGATTACGCTGGTTGTTTTCGCGCTCATTCTGCATGCGAAACACCTCCTTCCGCTTTGCTGAGTACAGGTGTATTTTTGCCTGGGTGACTAGAAAATATGCAGGCTTTTGCAGAAAAAATATCTTGACAACTTAAAAGGGAACTGGTATACTTAATCCGCAAAATAAAGAGGGCTGATTGCATCCGCCTCACCTCAAGCCAGTGGGCAAAGAGGTTTACAACGTTGTTCACAAACTGCCAAAAGGGCAGTTTGTTGTTGCGCGGATGCCAGTAAAGCATCCGCGTTTTGTGATTTTAGGATGGAGGTGTTTCGACCATTAGTAAGCAAGTGCATGAACTGAATGAAGACATCCACGACAAGGAAATCCGCTTGATTGGTTCTGACGGCGAGCAGATGGGGATTGTGTCTTCGGAAGAGGCGTTGAAGATTGCAGACGCCCAGGGGCTGGATCTTGTGAAGATTTCTCCCCAGGCGAATCCTCCGGTTTGCAAGCTGATGAATTATGGAAAGTTCCGGTTCGAGCAGAGCAAGCGGGAGAAGGAGGCGCGCAAAAACCAGCGCGTGGTGGAGGTCAAGGAGATTCGTATGTCTCCGGGCATTGATATTGGAGACTTCAACACGAAGCTGAAAAACGCCCAGAAGTTCATTGCCGACGGCAACCGTGTCAAGGTCTCCGTCCGCTTCCGCGGTCGCGAGATGGCCCATACGGATATCGGAAGGGCACTGCTGGATAAGTTTGCCGAACAATGTGCCGAAACCGCCAGTTTGGACAAAGGTGCAAAGCTGGAGGGCCGGATGATGTCTATCTTCCTCTCTCCAAAGACTGGAAAGTAAAGAATTTTCAATACACGGAAGGAGTTAACAACAATGCCGAAACTGAAAACCCACAGTGGTGCCAAAAAGAGATTCAACCTCACCAAAACTGGCAAGGTTAAGCGCGCCAAGGCCTATAAGAGCCATATCCTCACGAAGAAGGATACAAAGCGCACTCGCCGTCTGCGCGCTGGTGGTTATGCAGATGCCACCAACATGGATGCTGTGCGCAAGATGATCCCCTACAAGTAAAACTGAGACGTTTCAAAATAGGAGGCTTTTACAATGGCTAGAGTGAAGGGCGCGATGATGACGCGCAAGAGAAGAAATAAAGTAATGAAGATGGCCAAGGGCTATTGGGGCTCCCGCTCCAAGCACTTCCATGTCGCCAATGAAGCGGTCATGAAGGCCCTGAGCCAGGCTTATACCGGTCGGCGGCTGAAAAAGCGTGACTTCCGTTCTCTGTGGATTACCCGTATTTCTGCTGCCTGCAAGATGAACGGCATGAACTACTCCACCTTTATGCACGGACTGAAGGTGGCTGGCATCACCATTAACCGCAAGATGCTGGCTGAGATGGCTGTGAACGATGCTGCGGCCTTTACACAGCTGGCTGAGATCGCCAAGAAGGCATAAAACCCCATGTTGTGAGAGAGGTCCTCGGAACTATCCGGGGACCTCTTTATCATAGATGGAATGCCTGTAAAAACAGATTGAAATGTGTGTAAAATCTGTTGTGGCTGCGCCCCAGAAGCTGTTAGACTGGGAAAACAGAGAGAGGTGGCGTATGAAACGGTGGATTTGGCTGGCGGTTTTGCTGGCTGCACTGCGGGTGTCTTCTTTTCGCCTATCTGGCGGACAAGAGGGAATTTCTCCAGAGAATTTGATGAAGACGATGCGAGAACGTGCGGATATCCCGAAGGACCGGACCTATGCAGATGCCCTGACAGAGACGGCTTATGCGGTGCTGTTCTATGATCCGGAGAATCCTTCTGACTGCTGCTACCGGTTCTGTGCCGTCCGGCAGAAGGAAGAGGACTACTTTGTTTGGGCGGCGGGGACACTTCAGAGGTGCGGGATACTGTTGGGAGCTTTCCACTGCGAGATACAAGGGATCAGGCGGTGGTCTCCGCCAATGCAGCCCGAGTGGCGCGGATTGAGACGGGCGGCGGCCTCATTGAGATGGACTCAGAGCAGCTGTTTGTTTTGCTGCTGCCATGGAAATCAGAGTTTGATTTTTATGACGCGGAGGGTAATCCGGTGACTGCCGGCGGACACGTGTGGTAAAAGGCCCGACTGCAAGCTGTAGATTCTCTATCCTGGGGTTGATATTTGATCTCTGAAACGAGGCTGGGAGGACGCTTTGCGTCCTCCCAGCCTTGTAATCTTTTGCTCCGTTTTATAGGTTCTTTCAATTCTCCCGGCGGCAGAAATAGGGGCCGCATTCCTCCTCGTGGGGCTGGGCGTAGGTCCAGGTGAAGTCCTTGTCCACCACATACCAGTCAGCGCCGGGAACGGCACCCTGGTCAACAGGCAGGGCGGACAAGTCCTCCAACGTCACGGACCGGATCAAGGGGATGCCCTCCGGCGGATACTCATAGTAAAAGAGGTAGCGCTCCTCGCTGGTTTCCGCCAGGGCCTGCCGGGCCGCGTCCCCCTCCAGGCAAGGGACCAGCTTCCAGGAAAACAGATGCCAGAGGAAGTTCCCTTCAGAGAGGACACGTTCTCCCAGGTTCTTCTCCGAAACATTGGATGCAAACACATCCAGCCAGCGGTTCTTGACCGTTTTCAAATCTGTGGGGAAAGGCTCCTCCCAGGGGACCATGGTGGCCACCAGACGGTTAATCGGCAGTCCCTGTTCGTAGAATTTAGCCTCATAATCCGTCATTATTCCCACCGGGCCGTGCTCATGGAGGTTCCGTGTAACCTGGGAGAGTTGGAAGCCGAACTGGGGGATTTCCTCAACTGAGAATTCAAAGAGTGGCTGGTTATCAGTTTTAAAGTGAATCTGTCCGCCCATCTTCAAAACCTGCCGATATAGCCGCAGGAAATTGCCGTGGGTCAGGCGCCTTTTAGCATGGCGGTTTCCGGGCCATGGGTCAGAAAAATTCAGATAAATCCGATCCACCTCGCCAGGAGCGAAAAAGGAGGGGAGCCGGTCGGCGTTTGCATCAACAAAGAACGTATTGGTTAGGCCTGCGGCCATGCACTGCTCCATGGCCACCACCATGGCGTCCGGAACGACTTCCACAGCGATGAGCAGAACATCTGGTTCCCCAGCTGCGGTACCTGCTGTAAAGCGTCCCTTTCCACAGCCAAGCTCCAGTCGTAATTCTCGGGCATCTGGCATCAAGTCCCGCCAATGGCCAAGGAGCTTTTGAGGGTCTTGAATCAGGAGGCGGGCGCAACGCTCCATTCTGGGGGCCAAATTTTTCTTTTTCCGCATCCGCATAAGATGGTGCTCCTCTCAATCTGTAAAACCTATCTCTGTGATAATAACAGCCGGTTCATTCTACCACAGAAACTGCGTCATGTAAATGATTTTTGGCGGGATGGAGGGTGGAAAAAGCAGCACTGAACAAGCGTCATGTTAAATGATTCACAAAATTGTATAAAGTTTAACGAGGATTTTGTGTGAAGTGTAAAAAAGCATGATAACAGGGAATTGCGGTGTATTTTTGACTTGCTAAATGTGTGGAATGAGCCTATAATAAAGAGCACAAGCGAAGAAAACATTTGGTTCATATCTACAAAATGTATATCAGGAGGAAATACGTATGAAGGTAGCGATCTTCGGCGCCGGCACCATGGGCAGCGGTATTGCCCAAGTTTTTGCAGCCAAGGGCCATACGGCTTTGATGTATGCCAGCTCTGTTGCTTCCGCACAGAAGCACAAGGATAAGCTGGCAGCTTCTCTGCAAAAGCGCGTGGAGAAGGGGAAGATGACCCAGGAGACTGTGGACGCACTGCTTGCCAACATCCTGGTAGAGGAGAAGTCCGCCTGTGCAGATGCAGATTTGGTGATCGAATGCGTGAAAGAGGATATGGGCACCAAGAGAGAGCTGCTAAATGAGCTGGACGCTCTGTGCAAGCCCGAGACTGTTTTCGCCTCTAATACTTCCTCCCTTTCTATCACTGAGATGGGCCACGGTCTCAAGCACCCCGTGATCGGCATGCACTTTTTCAACCCTGTGCCCAGCATGAAGCTGGTGGAGATCATCCGGGGCGCCAACACTGCCCAAGAGACCTTTGACTTCATCTATAAGCTATCTCAGGAAATCGGCAAGGACCCTGTCGAGGTGGCTGAGGCTCCCGGCTTTGTGGTCAACAAGATCCTGATCCCCATGATCAACGAGGCCATCGGCCTGGTGGAGACCGGCGTTGCTTCTGTGGCCGACATTGATAAAGCCATGCAGCTGGGTGCCAACCATCCCATGGGCCCCCTGGCTCTGGGCGACTTCATCGGCCTGGACGTGTGCCTTGCCATCATGGAGACGCTGTACAACGAGACGGGCGATCCCAAGTATCGTCCCGCCCTGCTGCTGAAGAAGATGGTCCGCGGCGGCCTGCTGGGCAAGAAGACCGGCAAGGGCTTCTATGATTATAGCAAATAAAAATACCACTGGAAAAGGAGTTTGAGGTATGGATTTTCATCTGACAAACGAGCAGCTGATGCTCCGGAAGATGTACCGGGAATTCGCTGAGAACGAAGTCAAGCCTCTGGCCGAGGAGCTCGACGAGGAAGAGCGCTTCCCCATGGAGACCGTGGAGAAGATGGGCAAGCTGGGCATGATGGGCATTTACTTCCCCAAGGAGTATGGCGGAGCCGGCGGCGACGTGCTGTCCTACGCCATGGCCGTGGAGGAGCTGTCCAAGGTCTGCGGCACCACCGGCGTGGTGCTCTCCGCCCACACCTCTTTGTGCTGCGCCCCCATTTTTGAGCACGGCACCGAGGAGCAGAAGAAGAAGTATCTGCCGGATCTGTGCTCCGGCCGCAAGATCGGCGCCTTCGGCCTGACCGAGCCCAACGCCGGTACCGACGCCTCCGGCC
>OGGQ01000573.1_pt1 | contig 52887 bp, 41 predicted proteins | sample 1571191 | NCBI WGS metagenome assembly OGGQ01 (sample SAMEA2582061, study PRJEB24529) | metagenome | biome: Human gut stool | place: China | collected 2011
GGAAAGATATCCGGACGCCGGAGGCGGCTTTGGCCAAAGGCCAAAGTACTGAACATACCCTCTCGCTCACAATGGATTAGCTTTTTGACAGGCCGAATGTATGTTGAAAACGTCCCTAAAAAATTGATGTCAAAAGTTATCCACATAAATGCGAGGTTATACGGCAATTTTTGTTGATAATCCTGAAATTTTCAGATTATTTCACTTCAAACTCCTCGCACACGCTTCTGTAGCTTTCCGGCGTTCCGATGTCATAGCACTCGCCGTCAAAGGCGTAGGCGTAAACATCCTTCCTTTTGTAGAGCCATTCGAGAAAATATCCCGGAGCGTCGGGCTTATTGCCTTCCTCGATATATGTTCTGAAAAGTGGAACCGTATCCTTTTTATACATATATGTGGCGTAAACGGCAGTATCGCTTTTAGGCTTGGCAGGCTTTTCCTCTATCTCGAGCACTCTGCCGTTTTCGTCAAGAACAGCAACGCCAAACTGCTTCAAAAGCTCCCTGTTGTCGAACTTTTTGACGCAGACGCAGTCCCTGTCCTTTTCCCTGTAAAAATCATAGTAGTCCTTCAGGCTGTAGGTAAAGAAATTGTCTCCGGCAACGACAAGTATCTCGTCGTCTATCTTCTTTTCCTCTATGGCGAAAAGAATATCTCCGATGGCTCCCCTTCTTGTTTCCTCGGACGTGGTGCCGTCGTCTATGACCGAGAGATTTTTTTTGAACGAGCCGTTTTCCGCCCACTCAAAAAAATTCGGCGCAAACCTGTGATTGGATATAACCACTATCTCCTTTACCTCGTCGATGGTCTCTATCTGCTCAACTATATAGTCTATTATCGGTTTATTATTGATTGGAAGAAGGGCCTTGGGCATGTTCAGAGTCAAGGGATAGAGCCTTGTGGCATAGCCCGCCGCCAATATCAACGCTATCATTTCAGCACTCCTTAAAAATATCGAACTTAAATTCTTGATTATTTTCTTGATTATATCATATTTACGCGAATATTCAAAAGCTATTTTATTAAATTATTCCTAATGATTTCGACAATTTTAAGACTAACAGAGTTTTAGCGATCTGTCTACCATAAAACGGTGAAAAAATAAAAAATACCGTCAAATAAAATGCGACTGTCTTATCATATAAATTGAATTGCAGAGAATTCAAATGATATGTTCAAAATCAATTATTATTAGCTATTTACTGCTGGACTCAGTTTCCGGGTAACTTTATCATAACTAAGAACGCCGGGGGAATTCATTTCCTCCGGCGTACAATAATCTATATTTTTAGCCCCGGCCTGAGACCAAAAGTTTCCTCGGGAACTTTTGGTCTCCTCACCGACATTTACAAGTCAAAAGTCCTTAAGACTTTTGACTTAAGGCGTTTCACGCCGACTTAAGCGACAGCGTAATATATATACTCATCCCGTATATCCTCCAAAGGTATGTCCTCGCCAAGGAGCATCTTTGTCGTCTCAAAATGTATTTCTCTCAGTCTCGGTATATCCTTGCTTCTCACCGTGGCGCTGAGCTGATCCTCCGGAAGGGTTAGCATTTCGTAAACGCTTCTTACGACAAAATGATTCTGCCAGTTCGCGTTCTGGAACTGGGTCCATATAGGCACGAATGACACCTCTTTTATGTAAGTCTCGCCCTGCCATGTTTTTTCGATATCTATGTTGAGCAGTATGCCGGCGTTTCTCGGCGGGGTCGTCTGGGAAGATATGAAATTGCCCATGGAATACATAATAAATCCCGTCCTCGTGCCGCCATCATCGTCGGCAAGCTCCACGGTCTCCATGGGCTGGAGCACATGGGGATGGCTGGCCACTACTATGTCCGCCCCGGCCTCAAGCATCATATGTGCCCAGTTTTTAAACGTATCCCTTACATATTCCTCGTATTCGTTTCCCATATGCGGAAGAACGACTATCATATCCGGTTCCAAAGCCTTTGCCCTGGCGATATCGCTTTTTATAAGCTCCTCGTCAAGGGGATTCACAAGCCAGCTTTCCGGCACCGGTATGCCGTTGGTTCCGTAGGTATATGACAAAAAGGCGATCTTTATGCCGTTTATGTCCCGGATAAGTATGTTTTCCCTCTCCTCGGCGCTCCTGTATGTGCCGATATGGTCTATGCCCCTCTCGTCCAGCACGTCAAGGGTGCGCAAAACTCCGTCCATGCGCTTGTCCATGCTGTGGTTGTTGGCCGTTGTCAGAACGTCGAAGCCGGCATCCGCTATGGCGTCGGCAAAGGCGTCCGGCGAGTTGAAGCAGGGATAATCGCTTATGCCAACATCGACCCCGGCAAAAACCGTTTCCAGATTTCCGACAACCAGATCAGCCTCGTCAAAATATTTTTTCATATCCGTAAAGTTATGGGAAAAATCATAGGTTCCGGTGGAAGCGTCGTAGGCTTCGTTATACTGGTAGCTGTGGCACATAATGTCCCCGGTGAACGTAAGAGTAGCATCGGACGTCTTTTCGCCCGTCACTCCGTCTTTGGTAACCGTGACTACATCAGCCCCAATGCCGAGTATTTTTACGACCGTGTCGGAAAAGTTGAACCCGACAACGGCGAACACGGCCACAATAAATGCCGACAGTCCTATATATTTAATTTTTCCTGTATTTCTCCTTCTCCGTCTCATACAGATCATTCCCCTCGCTGTCGATGATGACTATAAGCGGCATATCCTCCACATAAAACCTGTGTACGGCCTCTGTTCCAAGATCCTCATAATCTATGACCTCAGAGCTTTTTATGTGCTTGGCGATAAGGGCCGCGGCTCCTCCCGTAGCTCCGAAATATACCGCCTTGTTTCTTTTCATGGCCTCTATTACTTCCTTCGATCTCTCTCCCTTGCCTATCATACCCGTGGAACCGTTATCCAGAAGCACCGGGGCGTAGGCGTCCATCCTGCCCGATGTGGTGGGGCCGGCCGAGCCGACGGGTTTTCCGGGCTTCGCCGGAGACGGGCCGACATAATATATTACCTGATCCTTTACATCAAAGGGAAATTTTCCTGTTTTCTCAAAGTCCTCCACCATTCTCTTATGGGCGGCGTCCCTGCCGGTATATATATATCCCGTAAGGCTTACCACGTCTCCCGCCTTAAGTCCGGCGGCGGCCTCCTTTGTAAGCGGCGTTTTTATTTCTTTTCTCATAATACCACCTCCGCGTGTCTTGTAACGTGGCAGCTTATGTTAACGGCCACGGGCATACCGGCGATATGGGTCGGGAATGACTCCACGCTTACCCAGAGCGCCGTCGTTCTTCCGCCAAGACCCTGGGGGCCTATGCCAAGACGGTTTATCCTCTCCAAAAGCTCCTTTTCCATTTCCATCAGATGGGGCTTTTTAGAATACTCGCCCACGGGACGGAGGAGAGCTTTTTTTGCCAGCAGAGCGGCCGTTTCAAAATTTCCTCCCACGCCGACGCCGACTATCATAGGCGGACATGGGTTTGGTCCGGCCTCGTCAACGGTTTTAATGATAGCATCCTTAGCCCCTTCTATGCCGGCTGACGGCTTAAGCATATAAATTTTGCTCATATTTTCGCTGCCGAATCCCTTTGGGGCGACAATTATTTTAAGCCTGTCACCCTCGACTATGTCATAATGGATAACGGCGGGAGTATTGTCTCCGGTATTTTTTCTTAAGAACGGATCCTCAACAACGGATTTTCTCAAATATCCTTCCGCATATCCCTTTCTTACGCCCTCATTTACGGCGTCAGTAAGCAGTCCTCCCTTTATATGGACGTCCTGGCCTATCTCAACAAAAACGACCGCCATGCCCGTGTCCTGGCATATGGGAACAAACTCGTTTCTGGCTATATCGGCATTATCGGTGAGCTGGCCGAGTATTTCCCTGCCGACGGGGGATTCCTCGCTTTCCTTCGCCCTTTCGATGGCTTCGTAAACGTCGATGTTTAGAACGCAGTTTGCCTCTATGCAGAGCTTTGAGACTGCCTTGACTATGTCATTTACATCAATTTCTCTCAATATTCGACACTCCTCTTTTTGAAAAAACCCCATACAGCTTGTACTATATGGGGTCTGATAAACAATAACGGTTTCAAAGTTTTATTTGTTTACATATATTATAAATTATTCTAATTTAAAGTAAATACTTTATTTTGGTTTTGCTGTTAAAACTGCCTGATTTCAAAAGTTTCCTCGGGAACTTTTGAAATCACTGCCGGCAATCAAGTCGGAAACCTGTTTCCGACTTAATGCTCGTCATCGATTATGTCGTCCTCGTTTATCTTGGCTATTCCGGCAACGCTTACTCCATCGTCAAGATTGATGAGCTTGACGCCCTGGGATATTCTTCCGAAGGTAGAAATGTCCTTTCCTCTGAGCCTTATTATAACGCCCTCGGATGTGACGATCATAAGCTCCTCCGTGTCTCCTACCCTTATGACTCCGGAAAGCGCTCCAGTCTTTTCGGTTATCTGATGGATCTTGACGCCCTTGCCGCCCCTGCGCTGGACATTGAAGGCATCCTCAGCGGTGCGTTTTCCATATCCGTTCTCGGTTACGTTGAGCAGTCTGTCTCCTTCCTCCATAACGTCCGATGAAACAACCCAGTCGCCGTCGTCAAGGGTAATGGCTTTCACTCCGGTAGCCGATCTTCCCATGGGTCTTACATCGCTTTCATTGAACCTTATGCCCATTCCGTTTCTTGTGGCGGCGAAAATATCCTTCGTTCCGTCGGTAAGGAAAGCGGCTATAAGCTCGTCGCCGTCCTTAAGTCCGACAGCAGTAAGTCCCGCTTTTCTTATGTTGGAGAAGCTGGACAGATCCGTCTTTTTGATTATGCCGCTCTTTGTGACCATAACGAGATATTTTCCGTCCTCAAAATCCCTGACGGGCACGACGGCCGTTATTTTCTCTCCCTGGCTTACGCTGAGCAGATTGACAACGGCAAGACCCCTTGCCGTCCTTCCGGCCTCGGGCACCTGGTATCCCTTTATCCTGTATACCCTGCCAAAGTTCGTGAAGAACATAAGGTAATCATGTGTCGAGCAGACAAAAAGCCTTGTTACGGCGTCCTCTTCCCTTGTCTGCATTCCCATTATGCCTCTGCCGCCCCTGTTCTGGCTCTTATATGTGTCAAGTGGCGTCCTCTTTATATAGTTGAGATTGGTCATGGCGATGACGCTGGCCTCCTCCTCGATGAGATCCTCAATGTCGATCTCGCCGGGGTTCTGGACGATCTTTGTCCTTCTTTCGTCATTATATTTCGCCTTGATTTCAAGAAGCTCCTTCTTTATTACCTCAAGCAGTTTGTTTTTATCCGCTAATATTTCCGTCAGCTCCTTAATGAGAGCCATAAGGTTTCTGTATTCCTCGTCGATCTTCTCATGCTCCAGACCCTGAAGCCTTTTGAGCTGCATGTCAAGTATGGCCTGAGCCTGTACCTCGGAAAGGCTGAAACGCTCCATAAGTCTCTCCTTAGCGTTGTCATAGCTTGTTCTTATAATGCTTATGACCTCGTCTATATTGTCGATGGCTATGCGCAGACCTTCGAGGATGTGAGCCCTTTTCTGAGCCTTGTCCAGATCGAATTTCGTCCTTCTTGTAACGACGTCCTCCTGATGCTTGAGATATTCCACAAGTATCTCCTTAAGGTTGAGCACTTTGGGCTTGCCGTCCACAAGGGCGATCATAATGGCTCCGAAGCTCTCCTGAAGCTGGGTGAATTTATAAAGCTGATTAAGTATTACGTTAGCGTTTACGTCCTTTTTCAGCTCGATTATTATTTTGATGTCATCTCCGGAGGACGAGTCATAAATATCGCTTATGCCCTCTATCTTCTTGTCCTTTACAAGCTCGGCGATCTTTTCAATGAGCCTGAGCTTATTTACCATATACGGTATTTCCGTTACGACTATCCTTTCCCTTCCGCCATGCATGGGCTCTATCTCCGTAAGGGAACGGACGATTATCTTGCCCCTGCCTGTCCTGTAGGCGGCCCTTATGCCGCTTTTTCCGAGAATCGTCGCCCCGGTGGGGAAGTCGGGACCCTTTATGTATTCCATAAGATCCTCAACGTCGGTATCCTCGCCCTTTATCTTGTTGTCTATCATAAGGACGCAGCCGTCTATTACCTCGCCGAGATTATGGGGAGGTATGTTTGTAGCCATACCTACGGCGATGCCTGTGGCTCCGTTAAGAAGGATATTGGGTATCCTTGAGGGAAGGACAACGGGCTCCTTCTCGTTCTCGTCATAGTTAGGTACGAAATCAACGGTGTCCTTATCTATATCCGCAAGCATGGCGGCTGTTATTTTTGACATTCTCGCCTCGGTATACCTGCTGGCGGCGGCGCCGTAGCCGTCGATGGAACCGAAGTTTCCGTGTCCGTCCACGAGCATATATCTCATGGAGAAATTCTGAGCCATACGAACCATAGCCTGATAGATCGAAGAATCGCCGTGGGGATGATATTTACCCATGGTATCGCCGACGATACGGGCCGATTTTCTGTAGCCCTTATTCGGGTCAAGGTTCATCTCGCTCATGGAATAGAGTATACGCCTTTGAACGGGCTTAAGGCCGTCCCTTACGTCAGGGAGGGCTCGAGCCACGATAACGCTCATGGCGTAGTCGATATAGCATTGTTTCATTTCGTCGTTAATATCGACGGAAATGACTTTGTCAAGTTCGTTGCTCATTTCAATGATCCTTTCAAGATAGTATCAAATAATCTTAAAGCGTTAGCTTTTTGTTTAAGTTTTACGCAATCCGCAGTTTATTAATTTCATTGTTGGCTGGCGGCGGCCAGCTTGTTGCCGAAAATTGTTGTATTAATCGACTTTTTTCCAGTAACTTTATGCTATAACAGTCATCACCGGGGGAATTCATTTCCACTGGCGTAAATAGCCTGAATTTCAGTCCACACCGTAAATCAATTCAAAAGTCCTTAAGACTTTTCTCTTAAACGCTTTGCGAGCCTTCGCCCGCCGGGGGAATTTACTTCCACCGGCGAACAATTACTTCAGATTAGCCCCAGCCTGACACGGAAAGTTTCTTATGGAACTTTTCGTGTCACCACCGGCATCAAGTCGGAAGCCTGCTTCCGACTTAATTAATAATCCATCTCCGCGTACTGCGCGTTCTCCGCTATAAACTCTCGCCTGGGCTCCACATTATCGCCCATAAGCATGCTGAATATCTCGTCGGCCGTTATGGCGTCCTCAAGCCTTACGACCTTCAATATCCTGTGCTCAACGGCCATAGTCGTGTCACGGAGCTGGTCAAAGTCCATCTCTCCAAGACCTTTGTATCTCTGCACTTCCTTTATTCCCGTCCTGCCTATCTCAGCATAGAGCTTTTCAAGCTCGTAGTCGTCGTAAACATAATAGTGCTGTTTGTTTTTCTCGACCCTGTAAAGGGGAGGCTGGGCGATATATACTTTGCCCTCCTTTATGAGTTCCGGCATATATCTATAGAAGAACGTCAGAAGCAGCGTCCTTATATGCGCTCCGTCCACGTCGGCATCGGTCATGATAACGATCTTGTGATACCTGAGCTTTGTTATGTCAAAATCCTCGGAAATTCCCGTTCCAAAGGCTGTTATCATATTTTTGATTTCCTCGGAATTAAGTATCCTGTCAAGCCTTGCCTTTTCCACGTTGAGTATTTTGCCCCTCAGCGGAAGCACGGCCTGCGTTCTGGGATCCCTTGCCTTGATGGCCGAGCCGCCGGCGGAATTACCCTCGACAATATATATCTCACATTCCGTCGGATCCTTGCTCGTGCAGTCCGTCAGCTTTCCGGGAAGCTTTGTGTTTTCCAAACCCGTCTTTCTTCTGACGAGCTCCCTGGCCTTTCTGGCGGCCTCCCTCGCCCTTGAGGCTAAAAGTCCCTTTTCAAATATGGTCTTTGCCACCGTCGGGTTCTCCTCAAGGAAATATTCCAGCTTTTCAGAAAGAACGGCCTCCACGGCTGTCTTTGCCTCGCTGTTGCCCAGCTTTGTCTTTGTCTGTCCCTCAAACTGGGGCTCGCTTATCTTTATGTTTAAAACGGCCGTAATGCCCTCTCTTATGTCGTCTCCCGAAAGAGCCTTATCGGAGTCCTTTAGAAGGCCGAACCTTCTTCCGTACTCGTTTACTGTCTTTGTAAGGCCGCTTTTGAAACCGGCGAGATGTGTTCCTCCGTCGGTAGTGTTTATATTGTTTACGAATGAGAATATCGTTTCGTTATATTCGTCGTTATGCTGGAAGGCAACTTCCACATAAACTCCGTCCTTACTGCCCTCGGCATAAAATATCTCGGGATAAAGCGACGTTCTCGTCCTGTTTATGTACTGGACAAACTCCCTTATTCCGCCCTCGTAATGGAAACTGTATTCCCTTTTGACCTCCTGCTTTACGTCGTCGGGATCCCTTTGGGCGTCCTCACGCATATCCGTAAGATTTATCTTAAGTCCCTTTGTGAGGAAGGCTGTCTCCCTCAGATGATATGCCAGCGTCTTGCAGGAGAATACCGTTGTCTCGAAAATCTCGTCATCAGGCTTGAACCAGACAAACGTGCCATGCTTATCCGTCTCGCCGACCTCAGTCAGAGGAGTTATAACGTCCCCTCTTTCATATCTCTGCCTGTAGAGCTTTCCGTCCACGGCCACCTCAACCTTCAGCCATTCGCTGAGGGCGTTTACGACCGAGGCTCCTACTCCGTGCAGACCTCCGGAAACCTTATATCCGTTTCCTCCGAATTTTCCTCCGGCATGAAGTATCGTAAATACGACCTCCACCGTCGGTATTCCTTTCTGATGATGTATACCGACAGGTATTCCTCGTCCATTGTCCCTTACGGATATCGTATTGTCCGGATGGATAATAACGTCTATCTCCGAGCAGAATCCGCCCAGAGCCTCGTCAACGGCGTTGTCAACGATCTCGTAGACAAGGTGGTGCAGACCCTTGGACGACGTGGAGCCGATATACATACCCGGCCTTTTCCTGACCGCCTCAAGTCCCTCCAGGACCTGTATTGAACTTTCATTATACTCTGTCGACATTTTTTTCTCTCCTTATTCCGTTCGTAAAAATCCCGGAGGATTTTTGCGAGTTAAAATTAATGCATGAAGTCCTGTTTTACCGCTTACGCTTTTTTAAAAGCGTTTCGCTTAAGGTCTTTACAACCTTCTATAAAACTTCTTGCGCGCCGCGGTCATATTTGTTTTAAAAAACGTCGTTTACCAGTCAAAAAACCGCTTAAAATTAATATTTGCGGTGTTTTTTCGATATAAAAACGCGGGCGAAAATCTACATATATTTATTATAACACAAACGGCTCGTTTTAACAAGGAAACGAGCCGTTTTAACAAACAAAAATTTATGAAACTTATCTAAAAAACTTCGACGATATTCTGCCAAACTGATTATGAGATTCTTATAAATTCTCCGTTTTTAACATTATACATTGTGCAATCTTTCAGAAATCTGCCAAGACTGTCCTCCACTCCCGTACACGTCACAAGTGTCTGTACATTTCCCGTATTTTCCAGAAGAAATCCCTGTCTTTTTTCGTCCAGCTCGCTTAAAACATCGTCAAGAAGAAGTATGGGGCTTTCTCCCGTCTCCTCGGCGATAAGCTCTATCTCGGCTATCTTCGCCGACAGACAGGCGGTCCTCTGCTGCCCCTGGGAACCGAAGTCCCTGGCGTCCCTGCCGTTTATTATAAATGACAGATCGTCCCTGTGGGGCCCCTTGGACGTCGTTCCGAGCACAAGATCCCTTGCCCTGCTTTCTCTGAGCTTTTCCTCCAGATCGTCTATGGCGCAGCTCGGGACATATTTTATCTCAAGCTCCTCACCAAAGCCGGTTATGCCGCTGTGGAGCCTTCCCGCCTTGTCGTTGAGCTTAAGGCAGAATTTCTCCCTTGTGCGGATTATCCTCCTGCCGTAGGAGACGAGCTGTCCGTCCCAGACGTCCAGAAGGTCGAACGCCGAGCCGTTTTTCTCCTTGCTTTTTAGCAGCATATTCCTCTGCTTGAGAGCCTTATGGTAATTTTGCAGATCAGCGCAGTATACCCTGCTCATCTGACATATTTCCATATCCATAAAGCGGCGTCTTTCCGACGGCCCGCCCTTTATGAGCCGCAGATCCTCCGGAGAAAACATCACCGCCGATATGCTGCCAAAAAACTCCGACATTTTTTTTACCGGGAAACCGTTGACGGCCAGCCTCTTTTTTCCGCCCTCCAGATGCACGTCCACCCTTTTGGCTATGGTTTCCAAAAAGGCGTAGGTGCGTATGTGGGCCAGGTCTTTGCCGAACCTTATAAGCTGGGTCTCCGTCTTTGTCCTTATCGATCTTCCCGTGGAGCACATATAAGCCGCCTCCAAAAGGTTTGTCTTGCCCTGGGCGTTGTCCCCGTAAAAAATATTTATGCCCGGCGAAAGCTCCAGAACCGTATCGGCGAGGTTTCTGAAATTGATAAACGAAAGATCATTTATATACATAAATATCACCCATTCACGGACGGGTATCAGGACTTTCCGCCCTCCACCTCGACCTCACCGGCCAGATCCGGGTCGCTGATGGACACCCTGTCTCCGGGGTACACCTTTTTGCCCCTCTCGTAAACGACCTGACCGTTGACGCAGACAAGCCCCTCCTGTATGAGCAGCTTGGCCTCTGAGCCCTGGGATACCATATCCGCCAGCTTAAGAAGCTGTCCCAGCTTTATATATTCCGTGTCTATTGCAACCTTTCTCATCTTTTTGCCCCCTTACATCCTCAGAGGAAGGACAAGATATTTATAATCGTCTCCCTCCACGGGTTTGAAAACGCAGGGGCTTAAGGACGTATTGAAATGCATATATACTTCCTCGTCGTCTATGGCTCTCAAAGCGTCGATAAGGTATCTCGGATTGAAGGCGATAAGAAGCTTGTCGCCGTCTACCTCCGCCGATACTTCCTCATAGACGGCTCCCGTCTCGGCGTTGGCGGTTATTACTATATTATCTCCGGAAATTTCAAGTTTAACGGGTATTTTCCTTGAGTCTCTGGAAATAATTGAAGCTCTTTCAAGGCTGTCCAGCATTTTAAGCCTGTCTATCCTTGCTGATGTTTTGTACTCGTTTGTAAAGCTCTGCTGGTATTTGATAAACTCGCCCTCAATGAGCCTTGAAACGACTATGTTTCCGTTTATATCGAACATTATATGGTTATCGGTAAAATAGATAACGGCTTTTTCGTTTTCGTCCTGGGAAAGTATTTTGGCTATCTCGCCAAGGCTTTTTCCGGGAACGATGACCCTGCCGGAACCGGCGGACTGGAAAAGCTCCGTTTTCTTATATGATATTCTGTAGCCGTCCACTGATACAAGATCTATCATATCTCCCTCTATTTCCACAAGCTCGCCGGTGAGCACCGGTTTAGACTCGTCCTGGGATATGGAAAAGATCGTCTGTCTTATGAGATTTCTGAGATCGTTCTGTCCGATAACGAATTTTTCAGTTTTTTCGACCTTCGGTATGGGAGGGAACTCGTCTCCGTTCTGTCCGGAAATTTTAAATTCGCTCTTTCCGCAGGAGATGGTCGTCATATTTTTATCGTCTGTTGATATTGATACCTCGTCTCCGTCTACCTTTCTTATAATATCTGAGAAAAATCTTGCCTCAAGGGCAACCTTTCCGTTTTCGTCCACATCTGCGTCGATGCCCGCCGACTCTATGGCCAGCTCCATATCGTTAGCCGTGAGCCTGAAGCCGTTGTCATCGGCTGTAAGAAGAAGACACTCAAGTATTGGAAGGGTCGTTTTTGACGAAACGGCCTTGGAAACTATATTTATCGCGTTGAGAAGCGAATCTCTTGGGCAGGTGAGTTTCATGATGTTGATAACTCCTTTCTGTGTAATATATATATAAATAAATAATTAAGATCAGTAGTAATAGTAATAGAGACTGTTGATTTGTGGAAAAGCCCATGGATGCCCGAAAATACGGACAAACATCTTATTGACAACCCTGTTCATGACCATGGGAAAAGGGCGCTTGTTTTTAACATTGTCCACAGCGGATAAAATTCTGAAAATTTTATCCACAGAATACCGACTGTTCCGCACAACGTATCAACATGGTTTTGCACAGGATCGATTTTTAAGAAAGCCGCTGGCTTACCCTGTAACAAATCCTACAGCCTATGTCCGCCGGGGAAATTCATTTTCCACGGCGAACAATGCCTGAATTTCAGCCTGTGCCTGACACGGAAAGTTTCTTAAGGAACTTTCCGTGTCCCCACCGGCATCAAGTCAAAAGTCCATAAGACTTTTGACTTAAGCGCCTCGCGCGCCTTACTCTCCCTTTATCCTGTTTTCCAGCTCGAATATGACGCTCTGAAGGTTCTTGTCGGTCTTAAGGCTTTCCTGTACTTTATTGATGCCATGTATTACCGTCGTATGGTCCCTGCCGCCGAAATGCTCTCCCAGCTTGGGAAGGGACATGTCAAGAAGCTGCCTTGAAAGGTACATGGCTATCTGTCTCGGCTTCGCTATGGCGTTGCTCCTCTTGGAACCGGTTATATCCTCCGGGCTTATATTATAGTAGCGCGCCACTACTTCCTGTATTCTCTCGGGGGTTATTTCCACGGCGGCCTGGTCGTTGAAAATGTCCTTGAGGGCGCTCTCCGCCAGGGATCTTGTTATCTGAGCCTTTGTCAGCTTGGCGTAAGCGACTACCCTTGTCAAAGCGCCTTCCAGCTCCCTTATGTTGGATACGATATTTTTGGCGATATATCCGAGGACGTCGTCTCCGATATCCAGATTTTCGTTTTCTGCCTTCTTCTTTAATATGGCTATCCTTGTCTCAAGATCCGGCGGCTGTATGTCGGCTATGAGTCCGCCCTCGAAGCGGCTTCTGAGCCTGTCCTCAAGGGTCTTGATCTCCTTGGGAGGACGGTCGCTGGATATGATTATCTGCTTGTTGGCGTCATGGAGGGCGTTAAAAGTATGGAAAAACTCCTCCTGAGTCCTCTCCTTCTGGGAGATGAACTGTATATCGTCTATAAGCAGCACGTCTATGTTTCTGTATTTTTTTCTGAATTCCTCGTTCTTGTCGTCTCTGATGGAATTGATAAGCTCGTTGGTGAACGTCTCGCAGGAGGCGTAAAGCACTTTGGCGTTTGGATTATGATCCAGTATGTAATGAGCTATGGAGTGCATAAGATGGGTCTTGCCCAAACCTACGCCGCCGTAGAGGAAAAACGGGTTGTATGCCTCCGCCGGCTTCATAGCCACGGCCAGAGCCGCCGCGTGAGCCATCCTGTTGCTGTTTCCTACGACAAACGAGCTGAAAACATATTTAGGATTGAGATTGCTTGAAAATCCGTTTTCGTTTCTTTTTGTGCTTTCTTCCGCCTTTTTTTCGGTCGGGGGCTGTTCGTCTCCCGATATGACGCATACCCTGTAATCCGGGCCCATTATATGCTTTACGGCGTTTTCGATGAGAGAAAAGAATCTTGTTTCCACCATGCTTTTAATGAAGCTTTCGTCTATTCTCAGAACGACCGTGTTCCCGTTTATGCTTACCGGAACGATGGGCTCTATCCAAGTCTGAAAGGATATGGGGGATATCTCCGGTTCAAGCAGGGCCAGAGCTTCCCTCCAAAGTTGAGTTACTTCCATTTTTTGACCTCCCTGTTTGTTTTCCTGTTATCTAATTGTTAATAAAATCACCGAATTATACACAGACTGACTGTTGATTATGTTGATAACATAAAAAAATAATCTCCGCCAAACACGGTTTTAACAGGTTATGGATAATATTTATCAATATAATCAACAGAAAAATTAACCGTATATAAAGCCTGTCCGGCATATACGGCGCAAAAGTTATACACAGAGTTTTCAACAGATTGTTGATAACTTCCGTTTGATATTCAGTTGTTAATAACGCTTGCCGGTCGAATGTGTTAATAATGTGTAACTTAAATATATCAAAAATAAAATTTTTTATCAACACCTATAACCAACAATAATTTAAGCCCTGAGAGAGGAAGGGTTCTGACAATTTTCTTTTTTCCACAACATATTGTGCCTTTGGATTTTCTTTTTACAATTTATTCATCATATAAAATAAAACATAGAGCCAAAAACGGCGGAAGCGTTAAAATGGTGTTATATATATTCGGGTTTTGAAGGTGAAAAGTAAAAAGAATAACGATTTTTAATATTGTTTTTGTGCAAAGCGCAAAGCGCTTAAGGCGGCGTGAAACGCCTTAAGCGAAAAGTCTTAAGGACTTTCCGCTTGATGTCGGAGAGGACACGAAAAGTTCCGGGGAAACTTTCCGTGTCAGGCCGAGGCTAATCTAAGTTAATTGTACGCCGGTGGAAGTAAATTCCACCGGCGATGAAAGTTGTAGAATTAGTTACCCGGTAACTAAAATAAGGGGGCAGCGGCCAGAAAAGGCGGGCTTCCGACTTGATCTCCGGATGATGCCGGTTAATTATAGGACGGGCAAAATTAATTTTATATGATGTCAGGCATAGATGGCATTTACAACCGGCGCCGTCATCTCCTTAACATTTTATATAAAATTTGTACAAAAAGATTTAATTTTTCTTGACTTTACGCCGTTTATTTAATATACTGTTACCAGTGCTTGCCCATAAGCAAGGATTTCTTACGCGATAAAAAAGGAGGTGCGCGCGAAATGAAAATGACATTCCAGCCTAAAAAAAGACAGAGAAGCAAGGTTCACGGTTTCAGAAAAAGAATGGCGACAGCCAACGGAAGAAAGGTTTTAGCTGCAAGAAGAAAAAAAGGCAGAAAAGTTTTATCAGCATAATTTTAAAAATCTTTAGCATATACAGATATAATAGGCCGCTGAGAGTGGCCTTTTATAATATGCGAGCTTTCTGCCCTGAAAAGAGGTAGAGATATGGAATTTACCGAATCCCTGAGAAAAAATTTTCAGTTCAGGCATGTTTATAACAGGGGCAAGTCCTTGGCCAACCGCCATCTTGTAATGTATGTGATTAAAAACGGAAGAAATATCAACAGACTCGGTATTTCCGTAAGCAAAAAGGTAGGAAAGAGCGTCGTCAGAAGCAGGGTCACCAGACTCATCAGGGAAAGCTACAGGCTGACCGAGGAGAAAGTGGCGCATGGCTATGATATCGTCGTTATCGCCAGAGCCTCGGCCAACGGAGCCTCCTATCAGGAGATCAGCCGTTCCCTCAGCCATCTTTTGAGAAAACATTCCCTTCTGACGGATAATTCTGAAAAGAGCTGATATTGTTTATGAAGAAAATACTGAAAAAAATTTTTTTGATACTGATAAGGTTTTATCAGCTTTGCATATCGCCGCATTTTATGCGGTGTTGCCGCTTTACGCCGACGTGCTCTCAGTACGCCTATGAGGCGATATCAAAATACGGTCCCTTTAAGGGTCTTTACCTCAGTATAAGACGTATCCTTAAATGCCACCCATTCCACGAGGGCGGCTACGATCCGGTGCCGTAAGGCGCTAAACACATGAAAAGATTCTTATTTTTCGGTCTTAAGGAGGACAATAAAAAGTGTTGAATGCGATTTTTGCCGGAGCTCCGGCGCTTCTTAGAGCAGGCGGAGCCTCTTCGCCGGGATTTATAGTCGGACCCATCGCCAAACTGATGGGAATTGTTTACGACTGGCTTTTTAATTTTATTTATTCGTTTTCGGAGACTGGCTCTCTTGTAATGGCGATAATACTTTTCACCATTCTTGTAAAGCTGGTGCTGTTCCCCCTTTCCTATAAGCAGATAAAGGGAACATACAGAATGCAGATGCTCCAGCCGGAGCTTAACAAGATCAAACAGAAGTATGCCAACAAAAATGATGAGGAATCTCAGAGAAGAATGGCCTTTGAAATGCAGGAATTTCAGAGGGAAAACGGAGCGAGTATGTTCGCGGGATGCCTTCCCCTTCTCATACAGCTCCCCATACTGTACGCTCTTTATTATATTTTCAATCAGCCCTACGATTATGTAGGCGTTATAAACGGCGTTTATACGAACATCACCCAGTCCATCCTCAACATTGACGCGGCTACAAGGGTTGACGTGCTTACGCCTATCGTGCTTGCCAGGGATAATATGCAGGTCGATGTTTCCGTATTCGATCAGGTAATGGCTCTTGTAAGAACCATGTCCGACACCGAGTGGAACAGCGTGCTTTCGGCCCTCGGAACAGCCGGAAACGGCCTTGCTGAGTTTGTTGCCCAGAAAAACTCCATCGAGTATTTCTTCGGCCTTAACCTTGTATCCACGGCCGGACTTTCCTTCCCCGGAATAATCATACCCATTGTCGCCGGCCTTACGACCTATCTGTCAAGCTGGTATATGCAAAAGAGACAGAAGGCCATGAACAACGGATTGACTGAGGACGATCCTTCAGCCGGAATGATGAAGTCCATGAATATCGTAATGCCTATCATGATGGGTGTTATCACCATAAACGTGCCCATAGCCCTTGGTATATACTGGACGCTTTCAAACCTCTTCTCAGTCCTTCAGACTTGGGGAACGTATAAAGTTCTCGACAGCAAGGAAAAGAAGGGCGAGCTTGTGTTTAAGGACAAGAAAAAACACAAGAAGGAAGAACAGCAGCAGAAACCGACAATAGTAGACAGAAACAAGTTTACAAATCAGAAGGGAGCGGGCGGAAATGGACGCGATTCAAAAAACAGGTAAGACGGTAGACGAGGCCGTAGCCCTTGCTCTCGGCGAGCTTGGAATAACAAAGGACGAGGCTGAGATCGAAGTCATCGAGGAAGGCTCCAGAGGATTTCTCGGAATGTTCGGAGCCAAGGACGCCGTCGTTAAAGTAAAGAAAAAATTTGATCCCGAGAGGACGGCTAAGAACTTCCTCAAGGAGATGTTTATAGCCATGGGGCTCATCGTCAATGTGGAAACAAAGCTGAAGGACAGACAGCTTGAAATTAAAATAAGCGGAGACGATATGGGCATCATAATCGGTAAAAGGGGACAGACCCTTGACGCCGTGCAGTATCTTGTAAATCTTGTTGTAAACAAGGGAACGGCGCCCTACATAAGCGTTACCCTTGACACGGAGAACTACAGGGAAAGAAGGAAGGAAACCCTTGAGACCCTTGCCTTCAATCTCGCGAAGAAGGTAAAGCACACCGGAAAGAATGTTGTGCTTGAGCCCATGAACCCCTATGAGAGAAGGATAATACATTCGGCTCTCCAGAACGACAGGTATGTGACTACATATTCCGAGGGAGACGAGCCCTACAGGAACGTGGTCATCACTCTCAAGGAAAAAAACAGAAGAAGCGGCGACGCGGGCAACCGCTGAACCATAACGCTTGCCCGGTAGATTTCTATCGGGCATTTTTGGCGGCGCGGGGCGAGTTTAAGCGAAAAGCCTTGAGGGCTTTCCGCTTATTTTCCGGAGGGGACACGAAAAGTTCCTAAAGAAACTTTCCGTGTCAGGCCGGGGCTAATCTAAGATAATCGGACACCGTGGGAAGTGAATTCCCACGGCCAGACTGTCAAAAAACTAATCCATTGTGAGCGGAAGGGTTCGGGACACAAAGGGTGGCCCGAGTTTATCCCGCAGGCGGAATTCATTTCCGCCGAGGAAAATCCCGTATTTCTGCGCCCTGACAAAGTTCAGGGCTTTCCGCAGAAATAGGGATTTATTGCCTTAATTTAAACTCGAAAAAGTCCCAAAGGACTTTTTCGACACGCTGACACCGGCTATTTTTAGCCGGTGTAAAATTATATGATAATCCGCAAGGATTTATCATTTACGGAGCCCGGTATAAAAACTTGAAAAAAGGCGGGTTTGATAGTATAATCACAGTATTGTCCGCGGCAGCCGTATTGAAATGCGGAATAATAGACGTTCTGCGTAATCCGGCCGGACTTTTTTGAGGTATTGGGATAAGAAAGAGGCATATAATGGTTGTGGCGGATGACAATAAGCATTGAAAGGACTTTCATTTATGAGCAATGAAAAAAACGGCGGCGCGAATCCGCTGCGTTTTGCGTTCCGTATCGTGCAGGGCGCTTTAATCGGATTGGGCGCTGTGCTACCGGGAATCTCCGGCGGAGTTCTCAGCGTAATCTTTGGTATTTACAAGCCGATCATGGAGCTTCTGTCGAATCCTATCAAGAATTTTAGAACCCATGTTCCCAGACTGATCCCCGTGGCGATCGGAGGAGTCATTGGTTTTCTCGGCGTTGCAAACATCCTCGCCTTTTTTCTGGAAAAATATCCGGATCCGTCTGTGTGTTTGTTCATTGGCCTGATTGTAGGAATGCTCCCGTCTCTGTTCCGGGAAGCCGGCGAGCAGGGCAGGAGTATTGGTTCATATATTTCTCTGATAATCTGCATGTGCGTGGTTTTTGCACTGCTGATCGGACTGAAAATGTTTTCCGTGGAAGTGACGCCAAACTTTTTCTGGTATCTGTTCTGCGGGTTCTGCCTGGCGCTGAGCGTGATCGCTCCGGGTATGAGTTTTTCCACTCTGCTGATGCCGCTGGGGCTTTATACGCCGTTTATCGACGGAATAGGACATTTTGATCTTGGAATACTGATACCGGGCGGAATCGGAGCTTTGGTCACGGTGATCTGTCTTGCTAAGGCGATCAACGCTTTATTCGACAACTATTATTCTATCGCGTTTCATGGAATCATCGGTATTGTAATCGCCGCGACAGTTATGATCATTCCATTTGAGGGATTTACGGTTCCGGGCCAGCGCGCTGTCAATGTTATCTGTCTTGTTGTCGGGGTTATAGCGGCGCTGATACTGGATAAATTCAACAGCAGCGTGAAGGTCGAGTAATCATATAACAGTCCAGCCGGATGAACCGCTGCCGGACTGTCTATTTTTGCGGGTATATCGCTTTCCGAAAACCGGAACGCGGACAGTGGATTAATTGGATAAAAATTATGTGTTGTAATCTGTTTTGGCGTTGTTATGGCGGGAACAATAATGTCCATATTCAGCTACGGACTATTTAAGGAGAAGAAACTATGACAGAACGTATTGCTACGCCCTTAAGAACAAGGGCGATAATGGAACGCTATGGATTTAATTTTAAAAAGGGATTCGGGCAGAACTTTCTTATCGATTCCAACATACTGGAGAACATCGCCGACGCGGCCGGTATAACGAATGAGGATACGGTGCTGGAGATAGGACCGGGATTCGGGGCGCTGACCCAGGTGGCCGCCGAGAGGGCAAAAAAGGTCATTACCCTTGAGATAGACCAGAAACTAATACCTATATTGTCGGAGACCCTTGACGGATATGACAATATCGAGATAATAAACGTTGACGCGCTTAAATGCGATATAGTAAAGCTCTCCGAAGAGAAAAACAACGGCAAACCTTTTAAAATTGTCGCCAATCTGCCATATTACATAACAACGCCGATAATAATGGGACTTATCGACAAAAAGGACGCTGTTGAGTCCATGACGGTAATGGTGCAGAAGGAAGTGGCGGAAAGGATGCAGGCCGGCCCGGGAAGCGGAGATTACGGAGCCTTGTCCATAGCCGTGCAGTTCTATTCCGAAGCAAATATTGATATGATCGTTCAGCCGTCATGCTTTATGCCGCGGCCAAAAGTGGCTTCCGCCGTTATAACATTAAAACTCAGGGACAAGCCCCCGGTGGACGTATGCGACACAAAACTGTTTTTCAGGCTTGTTAAATGCGCTTTCGGACAGAGGAGGAAAACCCTTTTAAACACTCTCTGCAACCAGGGAGGATTCAACATAGGCAAGGAGGAAATGGCTGAAATAATAAGATCCGCCGGCCTTGACGAAAAAATAAGGGGTGAGGCGATGAGCATTGAGCAGTTCGCCGCTCTTACGGAAAAAATATACGAAAAAATAAAATAAAGTATAGCAAAACAAAAAGGCGGTATATTATTGTTGGTTAAACAACTGTTGTATACCGTCTTTTGCTTTTACTGCTCCATGTTTACTGCTCCATTTGTTTTCCTAAAAAGCCAGCGGCTGTCTGAGCGAGCTTTCCTTCCACCTCTCCCATTTTTTTGTCCGGAGAGAGGAAAACGATAGCTCCGAGGGCGTCTCCCTCACATATAATGGGGGCTATAAGCTGATAGTTATATTTTCCGTCGGTAATCGAGTCATCATCAAGCAGGGGTACGAAATCGCTGTCGTTTCTGTTGGCGATATGGGTGCTTCTGGCGTTGATGCACTTTTCCATCGCGGGGCTGATATGCTTTTCGTAAAAATCCTTTTTTGGTCCTCCGGATACGGCTATGATCTGATCCTTGTCTATTATACAGGTAACGTGGCCTATGGTCTGGGCAAGGGATTCGGCGTATTCCTTTGCGAACGCTCCAAGCTCGCCGATGGGGGAATATTTTTTGAGTATTATGCCTCCGTCGGAGTCGGTGAATATCTCAAGAGGGTCACCTTCCCTTATTCTCAATGTCCTTCTTATTTCTTTTGGTATTACTACTCTTCCGAGATCATCTATTCTTCTTACAATGCCTGTAGCTTTCATATTATCATTGTCCTTTCCAAAACTGCATTTTTTATGTGTTGTTATTATTTGCGGTGAAAGAAATATAATACAGGAAAAAACAAGCAATTTTTTAAAAATGATGATGAAATAGATATAACCGGCTTATAAAAAACATTATGAGCGCAATACATAATTTTATATTTGTTAAAGAATTAAAACTATGAAAAATATACAATAATTTTTAACTAAAAGACTAAAAATATGACTTGTAGTATGTCATATTACACATAATACAAGGCAAAAATCACATAAAAATTGAACATATTTATTGACATCGCTCCGCCGGAGGTTTATAATTTTAAATGGGTAATAGTGTACGCCGTTTTAATGGGGATTAAACGGCGAGCACGCTTTAGGGTTATACATCACAAGGAGGTTATGTTATGAGATTTATTGACTTTCCAGAAATGGACTTTGTCATCCAGGGACTGGATATGGTAGAGATACCGCCCATGTATAAGATGACGCAGATTTATGACTCAAATAAGATCGACGATCCCGCAGGATACATCAAAAAAATGATGGCCGATTACAAGGGTATCGACAAGGAAGCTCTGAAGGGCAAAAGCATCGCCGTTACAGTGGGAAGCCGAGGCATACCGTTCCTTCCCGAAATGGTAAGGGCGATACTTGACACGTTGAAGGAATGGGGAGCCGAGCCGTTCATCGTTCCCGCCATGGGAAGCCACGGCGGCGCTACAGCGGAAGGACAGCTTGAGGTTCTTGAAAGCCTCGGAATCACAGAGGAAAGCATGGGAGTAAAGATCCCCTCATCCATGGAGGTTGTCGAAGTCGGAAAACTTTCAAACGGCGCGCCCGTATATATCGACAAGATAGCGAATGAGGCCGACGGAATAGTGCTTTTCAATAAAGTAAAGCCTCATACGGAGTTCAGGGGCAAGCATGAGAGCGGACTTTTCAAAATGGTGGCCATCGGACTTGGAAACCATAAAGGCGCGTCCATGTTCCATGCCCAGGGATACAAGTATATACCGGATCTCCTTCCCGAGCTTGGCCAGGTGTTCCTCGACAACTGCAAGTTCGCGTTTGGAATAGGAGTTCTTCAGAACGCTTATGACGACATCTGCACAATAAAAATGTGCGACAGAAGCAATATATTCCAGACCGACGCGGAAATGCTCGTGGAGGCTAAACAGAAGGTCGCTAATTTTAAATTTAAAAACATAGACCTTCTTATCATCGACGAAATAGGAAAAAATATTTCCGGTTCCGGAATGGATCCAAATGTTGTCGGCCGAAATATGGCGCAGACATTTGTGGATGACAGCGGAATCAGATACATAATGGTAAGAGGAATTACTGAGGAATCCCACCATTCGGGAGTAGGTATAGGACTTGCGGATATGTCAACCAGAAGATGCCTTAACAGTATCGACTGGGACGCTACATGGACCAATGTAGTTACGGCTACGGTGCTTGGCGGAGGCGGAGGCCTTCCCACATACAGGAACAACGATAAGGACGCCATCTATACGGCGATCAAATGCTGCTCAGGCATAGATATGAAAAGACCCCGTATCGTAAGGATCAAAAATACACTTGAGACCGCTCATATCGAGGTTTCGGAACCTCTGTACGAGGAGCTTAAGAACCATCCCGAAATAGAATATGTAGAGGGACCTTACGAGCTTAAATTTGACGACGAAGGATTTATAGCGGACTGAGCATTATAAAATATCGGAGGACGTTTCGGAACTGTCTTATGGCAGAAGGAGCGTCCTCCTTCTTTATTTCCTCCTGAATTCATAAATTCTTAATATAATCAAATGCAAAATGAAAGAAATTTTATGGTATAATAAAACAGGTGATGGATATGCGCTTTCAAATCAGGGAGGTTGAGTGCGTTTCGGCCTGCAACAGGGTAAAGGGAGGTTTTCCGTATCTATGGGATCTTAACGCTTACCGCGGATGCGGGCACAGGTGCAGATACTGTTTCGCGCTGTATACGCACAAATATATAAAGGCAGGAGACTTTTTTAACGAAATATATGTAAAGGTAAATATAGCCGAAAGCCTTGAGAGACTTTTGCGCTCAAAAAGCTGGAAGGGCGAGCCGATAAACCTTGGCGGAGTGACGGACAGCTATCAGCCGCTGGAAAAAGACTATGAATTGATGCCCGATATATGGAAGCTGCTTATCAAGTATAAAAATCCCTGTACCATATCTACAAAGTCCGATCTTATACTAAGAGACTACGACCTGATTATGGAGCTTTCGGAAAAAGCCTATGTAAACGTGGCCTCGACCATAACCGGCGTTGACGAAAAAATCAGGAAAAGAATAGAGCCCGGAGCCGTATCATACGAAAGACGGTTCAATATGCTCAAAGCGTTTAAGGGCACAAATGTCAGAACGGGGTTGCACATAATGCCGGTAATACCATATCTGACGGATTCGGATGAAAACCTTGACGCCCTGTTTGAAAAAGGGGCGGACGCCGGCGTTGATTATGCCATAGTGCAGGCGCTTAATCTGAGGGGCGAAACAAAGGTTACGTTTATGACGTTCATTAAGGAGCTGTATCCGGAGATTTTTGATGAACTTCTGGACATGTATAAAACCGGATACGCACCGCCCGGCTACAGGAGCGACTTGGCGAAAAGAGCCGCGGCTCTGATGAAAAAACACGGGATAACCGGAGAATATGCCGCGCGCAGAGCAGGGGAAGAAAAGGCAGGAGAAAAGAAGGAATATGAACAAATTTCTCTTTTCGACAAAAATATATAAAAATATTGATAAAAAAAGGTAAAGCTGTTACTATATATTAGAATTATTTAAAATCAAAGAGAAATCACCTTGGAGGGACATAAATTGAACTATTCCGCAGCCTTGGATTATATTGAAAATTTAAACTATCTTGGATCAAAGCTGGACTTAAGCAGAATTACGGAAATGCTTGAAAGGCTTGGAAACCCTCAGGATGAGATAAAAGCCATACATGTGGCCGGAACAAACGGAAAAGGCTCCGTAAGCTCCATGATAAGCCGGATACTGATAGAAGCCGGTTATAAAACCGGATTGTATACATCTCCGCATCTTGAAAGATACAACGAAAGGTATAAAATAAATAATGAGGAGATAAGCGACGACGCATTTGGCGAATATATAGAAAGAGTCAAACTCTGCGCCGACGATATGGACGGCGGCGCAGGCAGGCCGACTGTTTTTGAGCAGCTTACGGCAGCCGCGTTTTTGTATTTTGCCGACCAAAAGGTTGACTACGCGGTCATAGAGGTCGGCCTCGGAGGGAGATTCGACGCCACAAATGTTATAAAAAAACCCGTTCTGAGCGTAATAACGTCAATAAGTATTGACCATACGGAATTTTTGGGCAATACTATAGAAAGCATCGCCTTTGAAAAGGGCGGTATAATCAAGAAAGGATGCCCGACGGTTCTTTACAGACAGGACAGACGAGTATATGATGTAATAAAAAATATATGCGGAGAAAGAAACTCCGAGCTTTATTACGGCGAAAACACATCTGTGCGGGTCATAAGCCAGGATATAACAGGCTCTGTGATCTCCATAAAAAACGATCTGTGCGATATAAAGGAGATATTCCTTCCGCTTATCGGCGAGTATCAGATAAAGAACTGCGAGACGGCCATAAACGCCGTATGCGTGCTGAGAGAGCGCGGAGCTGAGATAAGCGACGAAAATATAGTAAAGGGCATAGCCGCGTCAAGATGGAACGGCAGAATGGAAATATGCTCAAGATCGCCGCTGACGGTTATAGACGGGGCGCATAACGCCGACGGCGTGGAAATGCTTGCCGAATCAGTAAAAAAATATTTTGCGGGGAAAAGGATCGTATTGCTTATGGGAGTCCTTGGCGACAAGGAGTATGAAAAAATGGCCGCCGAGATAGTCCCCCTTGCCGATGCCGTCGTTATAACCGAGCCGGACAGCGACAGAGCCATGCCGGCGGAAAAATTTAAAGAAGTAGTGGGAAAATATTGCTATAATGTTAACTGTATAGATGGTATTAAAGAGGCATACGATTTCGCGCTTGGCATTACCGGCGCGGACGACGTGCTTTTATGCGCGGGCTCCCTTTATCTGATAGGAAGACTGCGTTCCATAATTACGGGAGGAATTTAACTTGTTCAGTTATAAAGATGAATTGAAAAAATATGAACCGGCAATGCTCATAGAAGATATGGAGGATTCCATATATTCATCTGATTTCAGGGATATATTTGAATTATTACAGTATTTGTCAGACAGTGCAAAAAATAAGCGTGAAAAGGAGTAGATTGCCGTGAAATGTCCAGTTTGCGGATACATATTCAAAAGCGGCAATATTTGTCCGGATTGCGGTACGGACATTATATTATACAACAAGACGAGAACCATTTCGGACAGGCTCTATAACGAAGGTCTCCGCTGCGCGAATGAGAGGGATCTTACGGGAGCCATTGATAATCTGAAAAAAAGCGTTATGGTAAACAAGTTCAACACCAAAGCGAGAAATCTTTTGGGTCTTGTTTATTATGAAAAAGGTCTTGTCGCTGACGCCCTCAGAGAATGGGTAATGAGCTCAAACCTCAATAAAAATGACAAAACCGCCGCTGAATATATGGAAAAAATACAGAAAAACGCCAGAGAGCTCGAAAAAATGAACGACGCTTTAAGGCTTTATAATCTTGCGATACAGTATATGGGTCAGCATAGCGAGGATCTGGCGCTGATACAGCTTAAAAAAGCCATATCATATAACTCAAAGTTTGTCGACGCATACAATCTTGCCGCGCTATGCAATATGGCAAGCGGAAACAATACAGCCGCGGAGCCTTTTATAAAAAGGGTGCTTTATTTGGATAAAAAGAACCCAACGGCTCTTAGATACTTACAGGAGATAACCCCTGTAAGCAAAGTGGCCTCAAGCGGAGCCGCTGAGATAAAAACGGCTGACGACGATGCGAGGGCGGGAAGAAAAAGAAGGCTTGCCTACAGCGAAAAAAATAAAAGCATCATAGGAAAAAATGAGGTCATAACATTTGCGGGAGGACTGATTTGCGCCGCCGCCGTGCTTTTTGCGCTCGTTTTCCCTACGATGCTTGAGAATAAAAATAAGACGATAAACGATCTGACGACCTCGCTTGAAAATTATGAATCGTATAACGGCGCGGACGGAAGCGCGAGCTACGACGATATTGTAAGCGAGAACGCTCAGCTTAAGGAAGAAATCGAAAAATACAAAAATTCCGTCGAGTTACAGACGAAAATCGGAAATGTAAGCAAGGCTTACGCTCTGCTTGCCAACGGAGAATATAAAGAAGCCGCGCTTCTTATAAAGGACATAGACATAAGCGATATGTCGGACGAGGATATAGAAATGTACGATCAGGTCCGTGAGCAGACATTTGCCACGGCGGCCAGCGATCTGTTCAGCGAGGGCAAGATGTACTATCTTTCCGGAAATTATGACGACGCCGAGCAATCGCTCAATGACTGTCTTGATCTGATAACCGACGAGGACTACACCGGAGAGGTGATTTACTATCTCGGAAAGATAGCCGAAGGCAGAGGAGAAACGGCGACGGCCATCTCATATTATCAGAGAGTGATAGACGAATATCCGGAATCCTCTCAGGCGGCCAACGCTAAAAACAGTATCGATACGCTTAACGCATCGGTGGCGTCGGCTCAGGAGCAGACGCAGGCTCAGACAAACGAATAAGAGGCCGGGGAGGGAAAATTATGGAGAAACCTTTGATGTACAGGAAAAGGTATATACCGGATGAAATCAAGTCCCTTAACGATGACGAGATACTTTTTATCAATGATGAAGTAATAGTTACAAGATGGAAAACATTTAAGCCTAAAAAGGAATTTTCCAACGGCATATCGTATACTTTTTTAAACAGAGGATACAAAATCAGCAAGTTTATGAACGACAGCGGAGAAACGGTATACTATTACTGCGATATTATTAACAGCGAATTTCAGAAAGAAAAAAACACTTGGATATTTACGGATCTGCTTGTGGACGTAAAAATATATCCCGGCGGATTTGTGGAGGTCGTTGACGTCGGCGAGGTAGCCGAGGCCATTGACAGGGGTCTTATTGGAGAAAAGACAGTAAAGGAACTGCTTGCTAAACTTGACAGTCTGCTTGAGGTAGTATACAGCGGAGAATGGAAAAGCCTTACAAAAGATTATTTTAATGCTGCGAGGTAACATATGGGTGTGCATGACGGACACAGAGAAAGAATGAGGCAGAGATTCATTGATTACGGCGGACAGAACCTTAACAGTCATGAATTGATAGAAATGCTTCTGTACTATGCCTATCCGAGGATAGACACGAATGAAAAAGCACACAAGATTCTTGATGAATATAATGGTTCCGTGACACGGCTTGTCAATTCCGATCCGAAATCAATAGCGGACAACTGCGGCATAAGTCTTAACGCGGCGACTCTGTTTTCGCTGATCGGAGAAATAAACAGAAGAATGGCGATCGATAAATGGAACAAGCATATCGTACTTGACAAAACATCGATTTCCGGGGAATACGCGGTTTCGTATCTGGATAATCTTAACATCGAAAAGCTGTATGTCGTATGCCTGAACAGTTCTATGGCTGTTATTAAATGCGTCGAGATACCGGGCGGAACGGTTGATTCGGTATATGTGGACGTAAGGAAGGTCGTCGAGCTGGCGTTAAGAAACGGAGCTACAAGCGTTATTTTGATGCATAATCATCCGAGCGGAAATCTGACGCCGTCTTTTCACGATATCAATTTTACGGTCAACTGTCTTACGGCGCTTGCGACAATAAACGTCGTCCTTGAGGATCATATCATTGTCGCCAACGGAAAATATTTGAGTTTTAAGGATGAAAAACTTTTGCATAAGGAAGGAGAACATAAAAAATGAACGATAAAAAACTTAAAAGACCCAAAGAGGGAAGAAAAATATCAGGAGTATGTCTTGCTGTCGCCAACTATTTTAATATCGATGTAACTATAGTAAGGATAGCCTGGGTGTTATTGACGCTTTTTTACGGCCTGTTCCTTATTCTCTATATTGCCTGCGCGTTTATAATCCCCGAGGATGACGGAACGATAGACGCGGAGTATGAGGAGAAAAACTGAAAATATAAATAACGAAACTTGGACGCGGGAAGCCGTTTTTTAGGCCGCCTGCGTCCTTTTTATTTTTCAGGGCATATAGTCGTCGGCATCGTCAAGATAGGATGTATCAAGGTCGGCGAAGCCTATGTTTTTTGATTCGTTTATTTTTCCTTCGTCATCCAAAATAACTTCATCAAGACGGCGTTCATGGATCTCATAGTAGGCCTTTCGGCACTCAAACCTCGGATATACGCTGGATGAGACGTCTTCGAGATAGGCTTTGGCTTCTTCAAGACTGTCAAACATTTTGATATTGTCCCTGACGATGTTTTTGCCCGCGTCAAGAGTGCAGCCGGGCTTTATCAAATCCCTGAGCATGGGCATTTCTGTGGAAACGGTATATATCATATATTTTTTCTGCATTTTAAATGACCTCCTTTAAACGGGCAGAAACAGGGAATGTCGTTTTTTATATTATAATACAGCGCATAAAGGAGAAAAAGGGGTTTCGGAGAAATTTAAAATCAATATAAAAGGGGTGCGGCTGAAAAGATTACTCTTTTCAGCCGCGTGGGTAAAAATATATGAATAAATAAATTAGGGGCTGGATTAGATCATATTAGAATATCCCATAAGGAACTCATCGACTTCTTTGGCCGCGGCGCGTCCCTCGGTTATGGCCCATACAACAAGGGACTGACCCCTGTGCATATCGCCGGCAGTGAACACCTTGGGAATATTTGTCGCGTATTTTCCGTCTGCCGTCTTTACGTTGGTTCTCTGATTGAGCTCAACACCGAATGCTTCGGAAATATATTTGCGGCTTCCCAAAAATCCGGCGGCGATGATGAGCACGTCGGCGTCAAGCAGCTTTTCGCTGCCGGGTACTTCCTTCATTGATACCGCGCCTGTGGACGGATCCCTTTCCTGTTTTACCATTACGGTTTTTACAGCCTTAAGAGAGCCCTTTTTATCGGGAATTATCTCTTTTATCGTTGTTTCATACACCCTTGGATCCTGACCGAAAACGGCGATGGCTTCTTCCTGGCCGTAGTCGGTTTTGCATATCCTTGGCCATTGGGGCCACGGATTGTCGGCTGAGCGCTCATCAGGGAGCTTTGGCATCATTTCTATCTGAGTAACCGATTTGCAGCCATGTCTTATGGCCGTGCCGGTACAGTCGTTTCCGGTATCTCCGCCGCCAACTATGACGACGTTTTTGCCCTTCACGTCAACATACTTTTTGTCGCTGAAACCTGAGTCAAGCAGGCTTTTTGTGTTCCTTGTGAGGAAATCCACGGCAAAATATATGCCGTTTGTTTCATTCCTTCCGGGAACATTTATATCCCTGGGATTTTCGGCTCCGCAGCAGAGTATGACAGCGTCAAAGGAGTTAAGTATTTCCGCCGCGGGAATGGTATTTCCGACATCGGCGTTCTTAACGAATTTAATGCCCTCGGACTCCATAAGTCGTATCCTTCTGTCAACTATTTCTTTTTCAAGTTTCATATTCGGTATGCCGTACATAAGAAGTCCGCCGATGCGGTCATTTTTCTCATATACGGTAACATTGTGACCTCTTTTATTGAGCATATCCGCCGCAGCGAGCCCGGAAGGGCCGGAGCCGATGACGGCTACTTTTTTATCCGATCTGACCTCCGGTATCAAAGGTTTTACATAACCCTTTTCAAATCCGTTTTCTATGAGCGAAAGCTCGTTTTCCTTCACCGTAACGGGCAGGTCGTTAAGACCGCAGGTGCAGGCGGCTTCACAGAGGGCAGGGCAGACGCGTCCCGTAAACTCGGGGAAGTTATTTGTTTTAAGCAGTCTGGCAAGGGCGTGCTCAAGATTGCTGTTGTATATCTCGTCATTCCACTCCGGTATGAGATTGTGGAGCGGACATCCCGTGACCATCCCGTTGAGCGTCATTCCCGACTGACAGAAGGGGACGCCGCAGTTCATACATCTTGCTCCCTGAAGCCTTCTTTCCTCTCCGGGAAGCTGTTTGTGGAATTCATTGAAATTTTTTATTCTTTCCTTTGGATCTGCCGAAGGATTAAGTTCTCTTTTATATTCTAAAAATCCTGTTGATTTTCCCATGGTATTTCCTCCTTATCTTCCCGTATTCATATAGAACGCTTCGATTTCAGCCTGCTCTTTTGATAAGCCCTTTTCCTCCATCTGGGATATGGACTGGAGCATTCGGCTGTAGTCGACCGGAACGATCTTCTTAAATTTGGACGCGTACTCGTCAAAATTTTCGAGAATACGTTTGCCAAGAGGAGAACCCGTGGAATTCGTATGTTCGTTCAGGAGCCGCTTTATTTCTGCGATATCATGCTTTTCGCTTACGGTTTCGATTATTACAAGCTCTTTGTTTACACGAAGGTAAAGATCGTGGTTTTCGTCAAGCACATAGGCGATTCCTCCAGACATACCGGCGGCAAAGTTTTTGCCCGTCCTGCCGAGTATGAGCACGGTTCCTCCGGTCATATACTCGCAGCCGTGGTCACCGACGCCTTCAACAACGGCCGTCGCTCCGGAATTCCTTACGCAGAACCTTTCTCCCGCTATTCCGTTTATGAACGCCGTTCCGCTTGTCGCTCCGTAAAGGGCGACGTTTCCGATGATAATATTTTCCTCGGGCTTAAATCTGCTGCCCTTTTGAGGATATACTATGAGCTTTCCGCCGGAAAGACCCTTGCCGAAGTAGTCGTTGCTGTCTCCCTCAAGCTCAAGAGTAAGCCCCTTAGGAATGAAAGCTCCAAAGCTCTGTCCGCCGCCTCCGAGACATTTTACGGTGAATGTATCGTCCTCGACATTTGTTCCGAGACGTTTGGTTATTTCCGAACCGAGGATGGTGCCAAGGGTACGGTCGGTACTTGTCACTTTTATTTCCGCTCTCTGCTTTTTGCCTGTATTCAATGACTCGGCGAATTTCTTAAGAAGTATTTTTTCGTCAATAGTATTTTCGAGCTTGAAATCATAGACGTCTTTCGGATCGAAATGTACTTTCTGTCCGTTGGCGTTTGGCTCGAAAAGTATCCTGCTCATATCCACAAGCCTTGAGCTCTCCGTCGGTCTCTGTTTTCTTACTTTGAGGAACTCGGTGTGTCCGACAAGGTCGTCAACTGTTTTTACACCGCATTTCGCCATTATTTCCCTGAGTTCCTCGGCGATGAACATCATAAAGTTGATGACATATTCCGGTTTTCCTCTGAAACGCTTTCTAAGCTCGGGATTCTGGGTCGCGATGCCAACGGGACAGGTGTCAAGGTTGCATACTCTCATCATAACGCATCCCATTGTTACGAGAGGAGCGGTGGCAAAGCCAAATTCCTCGGCGCCGAGCATACAGGCGATGGCAACGTCACGTCCGCTCATAAGTTTTCCGTCGGTCTCTATAACCACTCTTGAGCGCAGACCGTTTTCGATAAGGGTCTGATGAGTCTCAGCCAGTCCAAGCTCCCAGGGAAGGCCGGCGTTGTGTATGGAGCTTTTTGGAGCGGCTCCGGTTCCTCCGTCATATCCCGATATGAGTATTACCTGGGCTCCGGCCTTAGCTACTCCTGCGGCGATCGTTCCTACACCGGCTTCAGAAACGAGCTTCACCGATATGCGGGCGTCACGGTTGGAGTTTTTAAGGTCGTATATGAGCTGCGCAAGATCCTCGATCGAATATATATCGTGATGAGGGGGAGGGGAGATGAGAGAAACTCCCGGCGTGGAATATCTTGTTTTGGCTATCCAGGGATATACTTTTTTGCCGGGAAGATGTCCGCCTTCTCCGGGTTTCGCGCCCTGAGCCATTTTTATCTGTATCTCTCTGGCGCTGACAAGGTATTCGCTTGTTACGCCGAAACGTCCCGAGGCTACCTGCTTAATGGCGCTGCAACAGTCGGAATGGAGCCTTTCGGGCAGTTCTCCGCCTTCGCCGGAGTTGGATTTTCCGCCGATTTTGTTCATTGCCTTCGCGAGGCACTCATGGGCTTCCTGAGAAATGGAGCCGTAACTCATAGCTCCGGTCTTAAATCTTTTGACAATCTCGGAGGCGGGCTCAACCTCGTCAAGAGGAATGGCCTTTTCGGGATCAAAATCAAATTCCAAAAGCCCTCTAAGCGTGTGGGGAATGGTCTCATCATCGACCATAGCCGTATATTCTTTAAATTTTTTGTAATCCGAATTTCTTGTAGCTTCCTGAAGGGTAACGATGACCTTTGGACTGTAAAGGTGTTCTTCCTTATCGCTGCCGCTTCTGAGATTATGCGCTCCGCTGGAGTCAAGGGACGTGTCCACGCCAAGACCGAGAGGGTCAAAGGCATGGGAATGTCTCCACTCCACGTCGTCGTTTATTTCCTTAAGGCCGATGCCGCCTACACGGCTGACCGTATTTGTAAAATATTTATCCGTAACTTCTTTGCTTATGCCGACAGCCTCGAAAATCTGAGCCGACTGGTACGACTGAATGGTTGAGATGCCCATCTTAGACGCGATCTTGACAATGCCATGAAGAATGGCCTCGTTGTAGTCGTCTATGGCAACGTGGAGGTCTTTGTTAAGTATGCCAAGATCCACGAGCTCACCTATACATTCATAGACAAGATATGGATTGATTGCCCTCGCTCCGTAGCCGAGAAGGGTAGCGAAGTGATGGACGTCCCTCGGCTCGGCACTTTCAAGTATTATGGATATGGCCGTTCTCTTTTTTGTTTTGATCAGGTGCTGCTCAACAGCCGATACAGCCAGCAAAGAGGGGATGGCCACATGATTTTCGTCTACGCCGCGGTCTGAAAGTATGATTATATTCGCTCCGTTTTTATACGCTCTGTCTATGTTTACAAACAGATGATCTATTGCTCTGTCAAGGGGCGTGTTTTCATAATAGAGAAGAGAAACCGTTTCCACCTTGAAGCCCGGAATGTTCATATTCCTTATTTTAAGCAGATCAACGCTTGTAAGTATTGGATCGTTTATATGCAGCATTCGGCAGTTTTCAGCTTTTTCCTCAAGAAGATTACCGTCAGAACCGATATAAACAGACGTGTTTGTAACTACCTCCTCCCTTATGGCGTCAATGGGAGGATTGGTTACCTGAGCGAATATCTGCTTGAAATAGCTGAACAATGGCTGGTGCTTATCAGAAAGCACGGCAAGGGGTATATCTATACCCATCGCGGCCGTCGGCTCGGCTCCGTTGGCGGCCATAGGAAGTATGGCTGTCTTTACGTCCTCGTATGTGTATCCGAAGGCTTTGTAGAGCTTGTCTCTTACGGCCTGAGAGTTTTTCTCGACCTTTTTGTTTGGAATGGGAAGATCCTTGAGATCTATGAGGTACTGATCCAGCCATTCGCCATAGGGCTGTTTAAGGGCGAAACGCTCCTTAAGCTCCTCATCGGAGATTACACGGCCGGCCTTTGTATCCACGAGAAGCATTTTTCCGGGCTCAAGACGGGATTTTTTAATGATCTTTGCAGGGTCGAAATCAAGAACGCCGACCTCGGAGGCAAGGATCAGATTATCGTCGTCCGTAATATAGTATCTTGAAGGCCTGAGACCGTTTCTGTCAAGCACCGCTCCTACTACATCTCCGTCGGAGAAAAGTATGGACGCGGGGCCGTCCCAGGGCTCCATCATCGTTGCGTAATATCTGTAAAGGTCACGTTTTTCGCGGCTTATGTTCTTATCATTGCTCCAAGGCTCGGGAATGGTTATCATAAGGGAAAGGGGAAGCTCCATACCGTTCATTACAAAGAATTCAAGGGTATTGTCAAGCATAGCCGAGTCCGATCCCGAAGAATTGACAACGGGAAGTATTTTATCCATATCTTTGGCCATCAGCCTTGAGGACATGGTCTCTTCGCGGGCAAGCATACGTCCGACATTTCCACGAATCGTGTTTATCTCGCCGTTATGAAGTATGAACCTGTTGGGATGAGCCCTTTCCCAGCTTGGATTTGTGTTTGTGGAGAATCTGGAATGTACCAGAGCTATGGCTGATTTGTAATCGGGATCCTGAAGATCGGTATAAAATCTGCGAAGCTGGCTTACAAGAAACATTCCTTTATAAACTATGGTACGGCTCGAGAGAGAAGGTACATAAGTATTGTCGTTGCTCTGCTCGAACACTCGTCTTATGACATAAAGTTTTCTATCAAAATCAAGACCTCTGCTTATATCGTTTGGTCTTTCGATTATTGCCTGCATTATATATGGCATACATTCCCTTGCTCTCTGTCCGAGAACGGCAGGGTCAACCGGAACGGTACGCCATCCGAGAAATTTAAGACCTTCTTTTTCGGTGATGATCTCAAACATTTTTTTCGCCTGATTGCGTTTAAGAGTATCCTGAGGGAAGAAAAACATACCGACGCCGTAATCCCTCTCGTCATTGAGTTCTATTCCCTCTTTGGCGGCGGCTTTTTTAAAGAAAGTGTGCGATACCTGAAGCATAATTCCTACGCCGTCTCCGGTTTTGCCTTCGGCGTCCTTTCCGGCGCGGTGCTCCAGCTTTTCTACGATTTTAAGGGCGTCGTCAACGACCTTGTGCGACTGCCTTCCTTTGATGCTTACGACAGCTCCGATACCGCAGTTGTCGTGTTCAAACTGTGTTTCGTAAAGTCCCTTGTTATTTTTCATATTTTTTTCACCCATAATATGCAACCCCTAACTGATTTTTAAAAGCGCAAGGGATACTTTCGTACCCTTGCGTTATCGTGTCGAAAAAGTCCTGGGATTTTTCCGAGCTTAAGTTTATTTTATTCTATATCCTGAAGCGCGTCAAATCCTTCTTCACCGGTTCTGACCTTTACGGCATTCTCAACATCATAGACGAATATTTTTCCGTCTCCGATATGACCGGTATAGAGAACTTTTTTAGCTGTTTCAATGACTGTACGGACAGGCACCTTGCAGACCACAACTTCCACCTGTACCTTGGGAAGAAGGCTGATCTCCTGAATAACTCCACGGTAATACTCGGGCTTGCCCTTCTGAGCTCCGCAGCCGAGAACGTGGGTCACCGTCATTCCGGTAATACCGATGCCCATAAGAGCGTCCTTAAGAGCCTCAAATTTTTCCTGTTTGATGATAAGCTCTATTTTTGTTATCTTTGCGTCCGAGACCGCTGACACACCGGCGGGAGCGGTCTTCAACTGTACCGGAACGGCTTCATCGACCGGAACAGCGCCTGTTGTTTCGCTTCCCTCAAACGAGTCTACCTGAGGTATGGCGGGCATAAAGTCGGCATAGGCCGATACAAGTCCATGCTCGGGAAGGTCAAGACCCTGTATTTCTTCCTCGGGAGTCACTCTCAGGCCAACGGTTTTCTTTATGAGAGTAAACGTGATCGTTATTGCGACCGCCGTCCAGACAGCGGTGGCGATGACTCCGATGAACTGCGCTCCCAGAAGTTCGCCCCTTGTCATGCCCATTGCTTCAAGGGATGCGGTTGAGCAGAATACTCCAGTGAGTATTGTTCCCAAAAAGCCGCAGACCATATGTACGCCGCAGGCTCCGACGGGATCGTCGACTTTGAGCTTTTTATCAATAAACTCTACCGCCGCCACAAGGGCAAATCCGGCGATGATACCTATGACCGCGGCGGCCCACGGCTCGACAACGTCGCATCCGGCCGTAACAGCTACAAGCCCGGCGAGGGAACCGTTTAATGTCATAGACACATCCGGCTTTTTATAGAGCACCCAGGTAATGATAAGCACGGTGACCGTGGCCATAGCCGCAGAAAGGTTAGTGTTGAAAAATACCTTTCCGGCAAGCTCGTTGCCTCCGTTTACCATTGACACGGTTGAACCGCCGTTAAAACCGAACCAGCAGAACCAGAGGATGAAGCAGCCAAGCGCTCCAAGCGGTATGGAATGTCCGGGAATGGCTTTGGAATTGCCGTTTTTATCATATTTTCCGATACGGGGGCCGAGGATTTTCGCTCCGATGAAGGCGCATATACCGCCTACCATATGTACAGCGGTTGAACCGGCGAAGTCATGGAAGCCAAGCTGTGAAAGCCAGCCTCCGCCCCAGATCCAGTGACCGCTTAAAGGATAGATTATAAGGCTTATGATGGCGGAATAAATACAGTAAGCGCTGAATTTTGTCCTTTCGGCCATTGCTCCGGAAACAATAGTTGCCGAAGTGGCGCAGAAAACCGTCTGGAAAATGAAATAGGCGAAAAATGTTACGCCCTCCGGAAGTATGGAGGAATAGTCGCCCCTTGTGAACAGGTCTATGCCGCCGAAAAATCCGCTTGAGCTGCCGAACATGATGCCGAAGCCGACAAGCCAGAACAGCGGTGTGCCTATACAAAAGTCCATCAGGTTTTTCATTATTATGTTGCCGGAGTTTTTAGCTCTTGTGAACCCGGCCTCGACCATCGCGAACCCGGCCTGCATGAAAAACACGAGCGCCGCGGCAATGAGCACCCAGGTAGTGTTTATGCTTGAAATCAATTCTGTCATATCCATTGTCATTCCCTCTTTCTGTTGTCAAAATAAATGTCGGTAATTCTGTCGTGATCAAATGTCGTTTATTATGTGAAAATTTATATACACCCTCCGCCCGAAAGCGGAGGGGAATTTTTTTATCTTACGCCGAAAAGCAGATCGCCGTAGGTAGGGAACGGCCAATATTTTTTGGATGTCAGCGTCTCAAGCTCGTCGGCGGGAGCCCTTACGGCGTCCATTGACGGGATCACCGTGTCCTTATAGTACATGGAAAGCTCCGTAATGTCTTTTATCTCCGACGTTCTTCCAAGATCGTCCTCAAGGGCTTTAACGGCAAAGTACATTTTTGACGCGAGAGCGGATATTTTCTCCACAAGGCTTTCCTCATAAGCGCATTCGCACTGGGGGATGAACGCTTTTTTGGCTATGGCGGTGTCGGCGAGATCCCTGCTGTATGCCGTGACCGCGGGGAGAATGTCTTTTTTAGCCATATCAAGCATTGTAGCCGCCTCAATTCCGATTACTTTACAATAAGCCTCAAGGGTGATGTCATATCTTGACTCGATCTCCGTTTTTGAGAGAACTCCGCTTTCCGTAAAAAGCGATACGTTTTTATCCGAAAGGAAGTAGGGGAGACAGTCCGGAGTTGCTTTGAGATTGCAGAGGCCTCTTTTTTCGGCTTCCTCAACCCATGCGCTGTCATATCCGTTTCCGTTGAAGAGAATCCTCTCATGCTCCTTTATGGTCTTTACGATGAGCTTGTGAAGGTCAGCGTTGAAATCCTTTGAGCCTTCAAGCTCATCGGCGAATTCCTTAAGCTCCCTGCCGACAACAGTGTTGAGAACGAAGTTGGGGCCTGATATGGACATGGTGGAGCCAACCATACGGAATTCAAATTTGTTTCCGGTAAATGCGAAGGGCGACGTCCTGTTTCTGTCCGTTGTGTCCTTGAAAAACGGAGGAAGAATGTCGACTCCGACCTGCATGCTCTCCTTTGACGTGCCGTTATAAGGCTTTTCGTCCTTTATTGCCTCAAGTATTCCATAAAGCTCATCGCCGAGGAATATGGAAACTATGGCGGGAGGAGCCTCGTTCGCTCCGAGCCTGTGGTCGTTTCCGGCGGAGGCAACGGCTATCCTGAGAAGATCCTGATATTCGTCCACACCTTTTATGACGGCGCAGAGGAAAAGAAGGAACTGGGCGTTTTCGTAAGGCGTTTCTCCCGGCTCAAGAAGGTTGACGCCGGTGTTTGTGGATATTGACCAGTTGTTGTGCTTTCCTGAACCGTTCACGCCCTCGAAAGGCTTTTCGTGGAGCAGGCAGACAAGGCCATGTTTTTTGGCAACCTTCTGCATTATTTCCATTGTAAGCTGGTTGTGGTCCGTGGCGATGTTTGTAGTGCTGAAGATCGGAGCGAGCTCGTGCTGAGCGGGAGCGACTTCATTATGCTCGGTTTTGGCCAGTATTCCCAGCTTCCAGAGTTCCTCGTTAAGATCTGACATATACGCGGCGACCCTTGGCTTTATCGTTCCAAAGTAATGATCGTCAAGCTCCTGTCCCTTAGGCGATTTGGCTCCAAAAAGAGTCCTTCCTGTGTATATAAGATCCTTTCTCATATCATAGAGCTCTTTTGGAATAAGGAAATATTCCTGCTCCGGGCCAACGGTCGTTTTTACGGACGTAACGTCCTCGTTTCCGAACAGCCTGAGAACTCTCAGCGCTTCCTTATTTATATATTCCATAGAGCGGAGCAAAGGAGTCTTTTTGTCAAGCGCCTCGCCGCCGTAGGAACAAAATGCCGTTGGTATGCAAAGGGATTTATCTTTTATAAAGGCGTAGGATGTAGGATCCCATGCGGTGTAGCCCCTTGCCTCGAATGTGGCTCTTAAACCTCCCGAGGGGAAAGACGAGGCGTCGGGCTCGCCCTTTACAAGCTCTTTGCCGGAAAATTCCATAATTATTTTTCCGTCGCCCTTGGGGGAAATAAAGCTGTCATGCTTTTCAGCGGTAATGCCGGTCATAGGCTGGAACCAGTGTGTAAAATGGGTAGCGCCCTTTTCTATGGCCCAGTCCTTCATGGCGTTTGCCACCACGTTGGCAACCTCAAGATCAACAAGGGGAAGGCCGTCTTTTATGGTCTTCTGCATTGCCTTGTATGTCTCTTTGGGAAGCCTTGCCTCCATTACCTTATCGTCAAATACCATTGATCCGAATAACTCTGTCATTGTGCTCATGATGTCTCGCTCCTTTTTTATTTATTCATAGATAACGTGAAGCTGCGGCGCCGGCCGGATGTCCGCTTTTTTGTAATAAAAAAGGCGCTATGGAATGTTCCATAGCGCCTTTGCTATAATATGGTCGTAGTTTATCACCGCTTTAAAGCGTTGTCAAGAACTTTTTTAAAATTTTTATTTTTTTGCGATAATTTGTTATGTCGCGTATTGACAGTAATAATTTGTAGTGATAATCTATTTTAGTAAAGGACAAAAGGCGTTCATCCTATACTGGTTATATTACTCATACAGGATGAGTGCCTTTTTTATGATAAATGTAATTATTTTGATGCTATAAAGGTTTTCAGGGATTTTTGGAGGATTAACATTATGACAAAGTTTATTTTTGTTACCGGAGGCGTTGTATCTGGACTTGGAAAGGGAATCACGGCCGCGTCACTGGGAAGACTTCTTAAGGCAAGGGGACTTAAAGTTGCCGCTCAGAAGCTCGATCCCTATATAAACGTGGATCCGGGAACGATGAGCCCCTATCAGCACGGAGAGGTATTTGTTACCGAGGACGGAGCTGAGACAGACCTTGACCTTGGACATTATGAGCGTTTTATCGACGAGGATCTTAACAAATTCTCAAATCTTACGACAGGAAAGGTATACTGGAACGTACTTAACAAGGAAAGAAGAGGAGAATACCTCGGCGAGACCGTTCAGGTAATCCCCCATGTGACAAATGTCATCAAAGATTTTATCTATGCCGTTGCCCAGAAAACAGACGCCGATATAGTTATTACGGAGATCGGCGGAACAACGGGAGATATCGAGAGCCAGCCATTCATAGAGGCTATCAGACAGGTCGGCCTTGAGGTTGGAAAGGAAAACTCGCTTTATATCCATGTTACGCTTGTGCCTTATCTGAGAGGCTCGGAGGAACATAAGTCAAAGCCCACGCAGCATTCCGTTAAGGAACTTCAGGGAATGGGAATAAACCCTAATATCATTGTGCTTAGAAGCGACGAGCCCATTGAGGAGTCCATATTCAAGAAAATCGCCATGTTCTGCAACGTAAAGCCGGACTGTGTTATTGAAAATATAACCATCCCCATCCTTTACGAAGCGCCTCTTATGCTTGAAAAAAGCGGATTCTCCAATATCGTCTGCCGTGAGCTTGGCATAAACGCTCCTTCGCCTGACCTTACGGATTGGGAAAAGATGCTTGACAGGATAAAATCCAGAACAAAGGAAGTAAGGATAGGAATAGTCGGAAAATATGTCCAGCTCCATGACGCGTATCTTTCCGTGGCTGAGGCTCTTAGACATGCAGGATATGAAAAGGGCGCCTATGTTGAGATAGAATGGATTGACTCCGAGACAATCACGGATGACAACGTGGCTGATATACTCAGAAACTGCTCTGGAATAGTGATACCCGGAGGATTCGGAAACAGAGGAATAGAGGGCAAGATAGCGGCCGCTCACTACTGCCGCGAAAACAACCTTCCCATGCTTGGAATATGCCTTGGAATGCAGATAGCCGTAATCGAGTTCGCGAGATATGTATGCGGCATAAGCGACGCCAATTCCGGAGAGTTTGACGAGGACACGGCAAATAAGGTAATCGACTTTATGCCCGACCAGAACAATGAGATCGCCAAGGGAGGAACAATGAGGCTTGGAGCTTATCCCTGCAAGGTTAAACCGGGCACGAGAATGTATGAATGCTACAATACAGATCTTATATACGAGAGACACCGTCACCGTTATGAGTTCAACAATGACTACAGAGACGTTATGCAGGCAAACGGCCTTGTAATAAGCGGAACGTCGCCCGACGGAAGAATAGTCGAGACCGTTGAGGTGCCTGAAAATGATTTCTACATTGGGGTTCAGTACCATCCCGAGTTCAAGAGCCGTCCCAACAGAGCTCATGCCCTTTTTGTGGGACTTATCAAGGCGGCCCTTAAGCACTGATAAACCATCGACATAATTTTTGACAGAAAGGGGTTTTATATGAAATTTGATTTCACAAAAATGCATGGCATAGGAAACGACTATGTTTATGTCAACTGTATGGACAGAGAACTTGAAAAACCCGAAGAAATAGCGATTGCCGTATCTCCGAGACATTTCAGCGTAGGCTCCGATGGGCTTATAATGATATGTCCTTCCGACAGGGCTGACGCTAAAATGAGGATATTCAACGCCGACGGCAGCGAGGCCAAGATGTGCGGAAACGGCATAAGATGCGTTGGAAAATTCCTGTATGACAAAGGAATAGTCAATAAGACGGAAATAACCGTGGATACCCTCAGCGGAATAAAAAATCTGAAGCTTAACGTAAAAGACGGTAAGGTTGACACCGTTTGCGTGGATATGGGAAAGGCCATACTTGAGCCGGAAAAGATACCGGTGCTGTTTGATAAAATAATGATCAACGAGCCGGTTGAGGTTGACGGAAAGGAGTATCGTCTTACGGCCGTATCTATGGGAAACCCCCATGCGGTATGCTTTGTTGACGATGTTGACGGCCTTGATCTCGAGAAGATTGGCCCGTCGTTCGAGAATTTAAGCATATTTCCGGACAGGGTGAATACGGAATTTATAAAGGTGATTGACGGCAAGACCCTTCAGATGAGGGTATGGGAGAGGGGAAGCGGCGAGACATACGCCTGCGGAACCGGAACCTGCGCCGCCGTTGTGGCCGCCTGCCTTAACGGAATATGCGAGAGAGATACGGATGTAACCGTCCATCTTGTGGGCGGGGACCTTGTGATAAGGTACTGCCAGGATGGAACGGTGTTTATGACGGGAAAGGCTGAGACCGCGTACGAGGGAGTGTTTGAATATGAATATAAAGATTAATGAAAATTACGATAATCTCAAGGAAAGTTATCTTTTTTCCGAAACGGCGAAAAGAATAAACAAATACAGCGCCGAAAACCCCGATAAAAAGGTAATAAAACTCAGTATCGGAGACGTTACTTTACCCCTTACAAAAACTGTCATAGATGCTATGCATAAAGCCGTTGACGAGATGGCCTCAAAGGATACGTTCAGAGGATATCCGCCCGAGTACGGCTATGACTTCCTCAGAGAAGCGATTTCGCGCTATTACGGAAGCCACGGCGTTAAAATCGATGCTGACGAGGTGTTTGTCAGCGACGGCGCGAAGAGCGATTGCGGAAACATAGTTGATATACTTGGGGATAACGACATTCTTATACCGGATCCCGTATATCCTGTATATATGGACAGCAACATTATGAGCGGAAGAAACATTCAGCTCCTCCAGGCAAATATTGATAATAATTTCCTTCCTATGCCTGATGGGCTGGAAAAAAAGCCGTATATTATCTACCTTTGCTCTCCCAACAACCCTACGGGAGCCGTATATACGAAGGAGCAGCTTGCTAAATGGGTCGGATTCGCCAACGAGAGCGGTTCGCTCATAATATTCGACGCGGCCTATGAGTCGTTTATAAACGGAGATTATCCCCGTTCCATATATGCTGTTGAGGGAGCGAGAAAATGCGCCGTTGAGATATGCAGTTTTTCAAAGATGGCGGGATTTACCGGAACAAGATGTTCTTGGTCTGTATTCCCCAAGGAACTTGAGGCCGGCGGAAAATCCCTTAAAAAGATGTGGGAAAGACGACAGGCTACAAAGTTCAACGGAGTGCCATATGTAATCCAGAGAGCTGCCGAGGCGGCAATTTCACCCGAAGGCTACAAAGAAGCAATGGAAAACATAAAATATTATATGGGCAACGCGAAGCTCATTTCCGAACTTCTGAAAGAAAAGGGAATATGGTTCTCCGGCGGAGTATGCTCGCCATATATTTGGCTGAAATGCCCCAACGGTATGGATTCATGGACATTTTTTGACTGGCTCCTTGAGAACGCCCAGGTCGGAGGAACTCCCGGGGCTGGTTTTGGAGCTGAAGGAGAGGGATATTTCAGGCTTACGGCATTTGGCAGCAGGGAGAACACGGAAGAAGCCATTGAAAGACTCAAAAAAATTCTTTAAAATTCTTTAGAAATTATTAAGTAATTATGTAAACTACCGAAAGGTAGTTTACTTTTTTATACGATTATGTTAGCATTCTGGTATCATATTCCTTTTGGTTTTAAGAGAGTATGGTGGAAAAACCTCTGGGGCGTCAAAGGAGGGATAAGAGACAATACAAAAGGGGGATTGACCTGATTTGGCCAATTTTACTTTGTGGTATCGTTAGCCCTATCTAATGAAGCATATCCACATAGTTAGGCAAAACTAACAAAAGAAAACGAAAGGTTGTGATCTATTGATGAAACTGAAAAAAGGAGCGGTGCTGTTTACAGCCGCGGTTATGATCTTTGGCGCTGTACCCTCAACTGTTATGGGACAGACGAGAGTTATTTTAAAAGGGGAAAATTTTGAAGATATAGACGGTACAATGTACTATAATCTTCTGCCACAGGAAGACACAAATTATGTGAATGGTATAAGCGGAATATCAGTAAACGATGAAAAATGGGAAAAGAGAGGCAGCAGCGGCCTTTACGGAAAAGATTATTATATCGATACTAAAATGAACAGAATAATGTTTTTGGACGAAGGCTTATGTGATGCGGACGGAGAAACACTTAAAAACAACGATATAATAACAATAGCCAATTCCGACTACGATGATGTCAAACTTAAAGTCAAAATAGAAGGAAAGGAGTTCAGCGTTGAAGACGTTTCATCAAAGTCAACGGTAAAAGTTGATAAAGTGGATATAAAGGAGAAATCAGTCACTCTTAAAAAAGGTGAGTCAAAAAAACTTGAGGCGGCAGTGCTTCCGAAAAATGCCGAGAACGGATCACTGAAATGGAAATCCAACAATGCTGACGCTGTAACCGTAGAAGAAGACGGAACTATAAAAGCGGTAGGCGTTGGTAAGGCTGTTGTAACGGCAATCTTGGCGGAAGACGAAAGCGTAAAGGATACATGTGAGGTAACGGTTACCGAAAATGATGAATCGATACAGGTAAAAGAAATATCCCTTAACAGGAGTAAAATTACGCTCGACAGGGGAGAAACATACCAGCTTAAAGCGGAAATAACGCCTTCGGACGCCAAGGATAAAAATATTACTTGGAAGTCTAAAAACGAAAAGATCGCCACAGTTAAAAACGGTGTTGTAAAGGCCGTTGGAAAAGGAGAAACAGTAATAACCGCGACAACATCCAACGGAAATACGGATGAATGTACGGTCGTTGTATTAAACAACGATACCAAAAAAGACGGCAAAAGAAGATCCTACAGCCTTGAGGAAGTAAAAAGCAAAGGAAAGAACAAGAAACAGGCCGACAGTAAAGACACCAAAAAAGCTGATTCAAAAAAAGCTGACTCAAAAAAGGACGAGTCTAAAAAAGATAACAAAAAGGTAAGCGAGCCGAGCACGTCAGCTAAAATGAAGGACAGGATCTTCAACGATGTAAGAGAAAGCGACACAAGGTACAAGGCAATAAATAATGTATATGAAAAAGGCTGGATGATGGGAGTCGGAGACAGGATGTTTGATCCTGACGGCACACTTACAAGGGGTATGGCGGCACAGATACTTTGGAACAAGGCCGGAAAACCCGAACCTGCCAATGTGAGCCCTTTCCTTGACGTTACATCCGACGCTTGGTACGCAAAGGCGGTAGCCTGGGCATACGAGCAGAGAATATCCGTAGGATACGGAGATACTTTTGGACCGGATGATCATGTAACTACTGAACAGTTTACAATAATGAACGACATAGCCAACGGAAAGACACCCGCGGCATATGTAGGAGGAGCTCCCAACGCCACAAGGGGATGGGTAGCCGTTATGATAAGTGAGCAATAAAATTTGATATGATTAACAGACCCCGAATTTTGGGGTCTGTTTTTGCAGTCCGGCAGTCGGCGGATATAAAAGATTTATTAAGGGTGCCTAAAAATTCTTTAGTTGTTTACAAAAATAATTTGCTGTGATATATTTATTATGTCAAAAAATTTTTAGGAGGCCGGAGCATGATAGATTTAACGATAAACAAGGAAAATCTCGAGCGAAATATCAAAAAGGCAAGAGAAAATAAGATAGTCATCCCTACATATGAACAGATGAAGGATCCCGATAAGATTCCCGATAAAATAAAGGACAGACTGCTCAATGTTGGTCTTTGGGACGTGGATCCCGCCAACCTTTTCAGGATCACATGGAAAAACGAGCAGAAAACATTTGGCGGACTTTTTGGCAAGCCCAACTTTATAGAGCTTCCCAGCGAACTTACGGGCGTTAAAGCGAGGATAATCTGCCTTATCGGAAAGTGGTTCCCTACGGGCTGCCACAAGGTTGGAGCTTCATTTGGATGCCTTGCTCCAAGACTTGTCACGGGACAGTTTGACGCTACGCACCATAAAGCGGTATGGCCTTCGACCGGAAACTACTGCCGCGGCGGAGCGTTTAACTCCAAACTTCTGGCCTGCGATTCAATAGCCATCCTTCCCGCGGAAATGAGCCGCGAAAGATTTGAGTGGCTCTCGAAGATAGCCGGAGAGGTCATCGCTACGCCCGGATGCGAATCAAATGTTAAAGAAATTTTTGATAAAACGTGGGAACTTAGAAACACAAGGGACGACGTTATGATATTCAACCAGTTTGAGGAAATGGGAAACCACCTCTGGCACTATCAGGTTACGGGAAGCGCCATAGCGGAGGCGTTTGAGCTTGTTAAGGGCGAGGGCGACAGACTTGCCGGAGCCTGCTTCACATCCGGTTCCGCCGGAACGATCGGCTGCGGAGATTATCTCAAGGAGGTATATCCCGAGATGAAACTGGCCGTCGGCGAAGCGCTTCAGTGCCCTACCATACTCAACAACGGATTCGGCGGACACAGGATAGAAGGTATCGGCGACAAGCATATCCCCTGGATACACAATGTTAAGAACACGGATATGGTTATCGACATCGATGATGAGGACAGCCAGAGACTTATTCGTCTCTTCAACGACCCCGCGGGAAGAGAGTATCTCATAAAAGAAGCTCATGTAGACGAAGAGGTCGTAAACAAACTTGGATATCTTGGAATTTCAGGAACAGCCAATGTGCTTTGCGCCATAAAGATGGCGAAATATTATGAAATGACCGAGCATGACGTTGTTGCCACTGTTCTTACGGACTCAATAGATATGTATGGCTCAAGAATAAAAGAACTTGAGGAACAGTATGGACCTTATACCATGACAAGCGCGGCCGTTGACCATAATCTTCATATGCTCGGCTTACGCACCGACAATATGGAGGAACTTACATACGTCGGAAGAAAGAGAATACATAACCTTAAATACTACACTTGGGTAGAGCAGCAGGGAAAAACTGTGGAGGAACTCAACGACCTCTGGTACGCTCCCGAAAAGACATGGAAGGGCGTTCATTCTCAGGCGAAGGAGCTTGACGAGCTCATCAATGCCTTCAACGACGCTTCCGGAGTGCTTAAGAGCTTATAATATCGTATAAAGTATGATCCGGCAGGCTTTTTCCGCTTTGCCGGATCTTTTTGGATCGGAGGTTTTTATATGAAAAATGTTATATCCGCCGTCTGCATAAAATGCGGGGCCGAAGTTGAGCCCAAGCCTAATATAACCGTTTGCCCCCACTGCGGAGGACTTATGGACATAAAATATGACTATAAATATATTTCCTCAAGGGTTTCTCCTTCGGACATAAAGGAACGCAGGGACTATTCCATGTGGAGATACAGGGAGTTCCTTCCCGTGGAGGAGAGCACGCCGAACACGCCGCTCAGAGTTGGCTGGTCGCCCTTTTATGAGGTGCCTAAGCTTGCCGAGATAATAGGAATAAAAAAGCTGTGGATCAAGGATGACGGAATAAACCCCACGGCAAGCCTTAAGGACAGAGCGTCCGCAATGGCTGTCGCCAAGGCCTATGAGGCAAAAGCTGACACGATAGCCTGCTCGTCGACGGGCAACGCTGCGTCATCCCTTGCCGGAAACGCCGCGGCAGCGGGATATAAAACATATATATTTGTTCCGTCAAGAGCGCCGAAGGGCAAGGTCGCGCAGCTTATGATATTCGGAGCCAATGTAATATCCGTGCAGGGAAGTTACGAAGAGACGTTCAGACTTTCCGCTGAGGCCATTGACCGATGGGGATGGTACAACAGAAACGCGGCCGTAAATCCTTATCTTCTTGAGGGAAAGAAGACTGTCTCGCTTGAGATAGCCGAGCAGATGGATTTTAAAATGCCGGATTATGTAGCGGTATCCGTTGGCGACGGATGCACCATAGCCGGAGTATGGAAAGGCTTTAAAGATCTTTACAGCGCCGGATTTATTGACAGGCTTCCCAAACTTATCAGCGTGCAGGCTGCGGGATGCTGCCCCATAAATACCGAGCTTCAGACAGGAAAGCCGTGGCAGCCAATGGAGGAGAACACCATTGCCGATTCCATAGCCGTCGGCGTGCCCAGAAACGCCGATAAGGCGTTGAGAGCCGTGAGGGAATCGAACGGAGTAGCCGTAAATGTTACGGACGAAGAGATACTTGCCGCAATGAGAATGCTGGGACGTACATGCGGACTTTTCGGCGAGCCTGCCGGGGTTACGGGAGCGGCAGGAATCAAAAAAGCGCGTCAGCTCGGCCTTATACCGGCGGACGCCACGGTTGTCGGCATAATTTCCGGAAACGGGCTTAAGGATGTAAACAACGCCATAAAAGCGGCCGGAGAACCTATATCGATCGCTCCAAGCATGGATCTTCTTCTGGATGCGTTCAGCAAAAAGGGATTCAATCTGAAATAAAGATAACGTCAAACAGAACAGCGCCCCATTTTTTATATAGCTGATATTCTATATGACAAGCGGGGCGGTTTATTATATTAAAATGCATAGGAGAAGATATACATCCAATTATTTTCCAGTCTGATTAAAACCTCTCCGCGCAATAACATAATAATTTATCTATAATTTTTATTAATGAAAAAGTCGAAGTTTATCGAATAGCAAAATGATTTTGCGTTTCTCATTGATTATGCCCGAATTTATTTTAAGATGGGGAAAAGACCATATAACACGACGGAATTTGTGGAAATTCTGAAAGATATGAAAGATATGGACATTTTGGAGGGGAATTAATAAATAAAATATGATATAATAATACAATATTTAACAGTGCATTGAATTTTGCCCGTATATGAGGAAGGAGGGAAGAGAATGCCATACAGCGAACTTATAAAAAATTTTAATCGCATACGGGAATATATGCGAGAATTTTATGTCTACGGATTTAAAAGCCGCGAGGAATATACGAAAATGAGCGCCAGATCCTATGATGATGAGCGACGCCGTATGGAAAGCTGGCTGGGAGAATATATGCGCTTTAGGCATACATCCGAAGGGAAAAATGTATTTATTTCCATTGACACAAGGGTTTCAAGGCATAATCCTCTCTATAACGCTTGGAAGGCAAAAAGCTTTACGGACGGGGATATAACACTGCATTTTATTTTGATGGATATTTTGGATTCTCCGGACAAAAAGATGGCTCTCAGCGAGATAATGGAAAATATAGACGCTTATCTTTCTGAATTTGATGATCCAAAAACATTTGACGAGTCCACAGTCCGAAAAAAATTAAAGGAATACATATCGGAAGAAATTGTTGAAGGCGAAAAACGAGGACGAATAATGTATTACAGACGCTCAGCGGATGATTATAACATTCCGGACGATATGCTGAACTTTTTTTCCGAGGAGGCGCCCTGCGGCGTTATAGGATCGTTTTTGCTTGACAAATATGACTCGGCCAACGGTCACTTCGCTTTTAAGCACCATTATATAACGGATACTTTGGACAGCGAAATACTTTGCTCTATTTTTACGGCATTGCGTGAAAAAAGATTCGTTACCATAGAAAGCATAAACCGGCGAAAAGACGTTGTTACCGAAAATCAGGCTGTTCCTTTAAAAGTTATGATCAGCGCACAGAACGGAAGACAGTATTTGATGGCATACAGCCCCAAATTTAAGCGTGTGACGTCATTCAGAATAGATAATATCTTATCGCTTAAAACAGGCGAGGTCAGTGAAAACTTTGATAAGCTGCGGGATAAATTTGACGGTATGCTGCCCCATCTGTGGGGAGTCAGCAACCAGAGCAGATGGGGAGAACGAATGGAGCATGTCGAGTTTACCGTAAGATTTGACAAGGGTGAAGGGCATATCTTAAAAAGACTTGAGCGCGAAAAAAGATGCGGCAGAATAACGCTGCCTGATGAAGGCACGGCGAAATTTGAAGCCGATGTATATGACGCAAGTGAAATGATCCCGTGGATACGGACTTTTATATGCCGAATTGTTGATATAAACTTTTCCAATAAAATTTTGGAAGAACAGTTTAAAAATGATATTGAAGAAATGTATGCCATTTATGGCATTAAAGGCGGTGAGAAAGATGCTGTTCAGTGAATTATATGGGGCATACTATAATACCGTGGCGGCAATATTGAAGGCGGCTGTCGATCATCCGGTGGGAAAGAATGAAATACGCCGTATTATCGAAGAAAAAGCCTTTGGAGAGAGCAAGCTAAACATACCGTCGGCGCTTGATGAGCATCGCTGGGAACTGCTGAAAAACGACGGCTCGACACCGTTGAAGAGCATACCGACAATGCCGCTGACGGCATTGGAAAAACAATGGCTCAATGCCATCGCCGGCGACCCGCGAATTAGGCTCTTCTGTGACTGCTCGCCATATTTTCCCGATATGGAACCTCTTTTCAAACAGGACGACATAATTGTTTTTGACCAATATTCAGACGGCGACGACTATACGGATGAGACATATATACGGAATTTCCGAACGATTCTTGACGCTGTAAATAAAAAATATCAACTGAGCGTAATTATGAAAAGCCGAGGCGGCAATATGATAAACAATATCGTTACGCCGGAATATATAGAGTATTCCAAAAAGGATGATAAATTTCGCCTAATATGCTCAGGGAACCGTTTTGTCAGGACAATAAATATAGGAAGAGTTATCGAGTGTTATCCTTATAAATCAAAACAAGAGGAACATAGCAGTCAAAACGGAGATAAAGAGAAGAGAACCATAGAATTTGAATTGGAAGATAAAAGAAATTCGCTTGAAAGAGTAATGCTTCATTTCGCTCATTTTGAGAAACAAGCGGAAAAAATCGGGGATGCCCGCTATTTTGTTAGAGTTGCATATGATAAAGACGATGAGGCCGAGATGATTATAAGGATACTTTCATTTGGACCGATGATAAAAGTTACGGCTCCGCAAAACTTTGTGGAGCTTATAAAACAAAGGCTGATTAACCAGAAAAGCTGCGGATGCTGAGAGTTCGCAGCTTTTTTTCCGTGATTGCGCGAAAATATTGGCTTAGAATATAGTTGTAAAACGAAAACATAAAAACCGGCTTTAAATGACTGTTCAAGAAAGACGCATACAGCAAAAAACATAGACTTGAAACTATCCGCTTGAAAAACAGCGAGGCGTCTTGCGTATGAATCGGAATGGCCGCGGCAGACACGGAAATTCCGAAGAGATAAATTTAAAGGCTCATACAGCAGACACATGTGAAGAGACTGATCCGAGACGAATCAAAGAGCCTTGATGCCGGTTATCAAAGGCACAGACAGCAAACTTTTGCAGATTATGGCTCAATCAAGATGGAGTATGCCAACCATTCATAACGTGCCTTGTAAGAAACATATAAAGGAGGAGTTTATATGACGGAAAATATTTTAATGGAAATGAATAAGACATTTACTGAAAACGCCGCCGTTTCAAATATATCAACCGGATCGGACTGCCTCGATCTTTTTTCGGTCATAGGAGCACTCCGTCATGAAAAAAAGGAACGTATTATCTCAAGTTTTATACGAGCGTATACGGAAAACGCTGATATGGCTATGAAAATTATTTTCTTCGCGAGGGACATAAGAGAAGGACTTGGCGAAAGAGAAATATTCCGCGTTATTTTTAGATGGCTTGCGGAAAATGAGCCGGAGTCTGTAAAAAAGAACATAGAATATGTGGATGAGTACGGAAGATATGATGATCTTTTAACTTTGTTTGACACGCCCTGTGAGAAACAAATGCTATCTTTTTTAAGAAAACATTTTTATGACGATATAGGCGAGCTTGAAAAAGGAAATAATGTCTCGTTGCTTGGGAAATGGCTTCCATCCGTTAATGCGTCAAACGCCAAAACAGTCAAAATGGGAAAGAGGATGGCAAGAGCCTTTAACCTAAGTGACGCGGATTACAGAAAAAAGGTTTCGGCTTTAAGGGCTGAAATAAATATCATCGAAAATCACCTTCGTGAGATGGATTATAGCTTTGATTACGGGAAACAGCCGTCAAGGGCTATGCTTAAATACAGGAAGGCGTTTATTCGCAACGACTATAAGAGGTATATGGACTTTATTTCCAATGTATCGTCGGGCAGGACAAGACTGCACGCCGATAATATATATCCATACGAACTTGTGGATAAGTATATTGATTTTGAATGGGACGATGATAATTGTTTTATGAAAAAAATATCCGTGGATGAAAAAGAGGTTTTAAACGCGGCATGGAAAGCCCTGCCTGATTACGGCGGCAGCGAAAACGCCATAGCTGTCATTGATACTTCCGGATCCATGTATTCAAACTCGAGGCCGCTTCCGGCATCGGTGGCTTTGTCGCTCGGACTTTATTTTGCCGAAAGGAATAAAGGCATATTTGCCAATAAATTCATAGAATTTTCGGCACGTCCGCGGCTTATAGAAATAAAGGGAAATACATTCGCGGACAGGCTGCGGTATATATCTTCATTCAATGAAGTGGCTGATACAAACATTGAGGCTGTGTTTGATCTCATACTCAGGGCGGCTGTAAATAACAAAGTTCCGCAATGTGAGCTCCCGCGGAAGCTGATAATCATATCCGATATGGAATTTAACTTTTGCGTAAACAACGCGTCTTTGACAAATTTTGAGAATGCTAAGAAAAAATATGAAACAAATGGATATAAACTCCCTCAGATCGTTTTCTGGAACGTGGACAGCAGGAGATGCCAGCAGCCGGTAACAATGAATGAACAGGGCGTCATACTGGTCTCGGGCGTGACTCCGAAGATATTTTCAATGATTATGGGTGGAGAATTCTCGCCGTATAAGTTTATGACAGAAATATTGGAAAGTGAGCGCTATTCCAAAATAACGGCGTAGCGCGTAAGAGGGTGACAGATATGATTGAGATAAAAGGAAAGGTCAATACGGCGGTATGTTTTGCAAAAACCGTGGATGATACCGCCGCTGAACAGATAAAGAGAATGTGCGATTACGGGCTGACGGAAGGATGCAGGATAAGAATAATGCCCGATGTTCATGCGGGAAAGGGCTGCACCATAGGTACAACGATGACGGTAAACAACAGAGTATGCCCCAACATCGTCGGAGTTGATATTGGCTGCGGTATGTATACCGTAAGGCTTGGAGACAAAGTTCTTGACTTTGAACGCATAGACGAGGCCTGCCATTATATTCCTTCCGGTATGAATGTATGGGAAGGAAGGACAGAGAGATTCAATTTTACCAAATTATGCTGCTTCCGCAGTCTTCGCGATTCAAAACGCCTTGAACGCTCTTTGGGAACGCTTGGGGGAGGAAATCATTTTATTGAGATAGACAGGGCATCTGATGGAGGGTACTATCTGATCATACATTCCGGAAGCCGCAACCTCGGTAAACAGGTAGCTGAGATTTATCAGCAGCTTGCCGTTGATCTGCACAGGGGGAAGGAAGATTATTTCCGTAAAAAAGAAGAGATCATCCGGACATATAAGGAGGCGGGAAGAAGAAAGGAAATACAGGAAGCGCTGAGGACGCTGAAAGACAGCTATGAAGCGGAAGAGCTTTCCGTTCCGGAGGATCTTTGCTGGCTTTATGGCGGATTCCTTGAAGATTATTTGCACGACATTGATATATGTCAACGCTTTGCCCGCAGAAACAGGGAAAAAATAGCCGAAATATTGATTTCAAAAACAGGGCTCAAAGCGCTTGATTCATTCCACACGATACATAACTATATAGATACAGAGGAAATGATACTCCGCAAGGGATCTATAGCGGCGCACAAGGGAGAAAAGGTGCTTATCCCGATAAATATGAGAGACGGCTCGATCATAGCCGTTGGCAGGGGAGAACAGGAATGGAACTTTTCAGCTCCGCACGGAGCCGGACGGCTTATGTCAAGGGCGAAAGCGAGAGAAACCATAGATATGGACGAATACAGATCCTCAATGCAGGGAATTTACACGACGTCCGTAAATGAAAGTACCGTTGATGAGGCTCCGATGGCATATAAATCCATAGATGACATAATCGATGCTATAAATGATACCGTTGATATAATAGACATTATGATTGTTTCTTATTAGGAACGCTGTAAATACAAGGCTTTTCGGAGCCTACAATCCGAAAAAAATAATATTTGATCTATCACATTACGCAGAAAGCCGTCCAGGT